>Ga0209810_1000309_pt1 | contig 123811 bp, 116 predicted proteins | sample Coa_R1_7_FD_187159 | JGI IMG/M metagenome (GOLD analysis project Ga0209810, IMG submission 187159) | Surface soil microbial communities from Centralia Pennsylvania, which are recovering from an underground coalmine fire - Coalmine... | ecosystem: Environmental > Terrestrial > Soil >...
CGCGTCGAGACGCGCCGTGCAGTAACGGCGCGCGAGTGCTCGTGAAGCGCGGTCCATGCCGACACCGCGCCGTCACGTCTCCCACCGCGCACCGCCGTTCGCCTTCGTCCCGCCGCGGGCGCCGGCCGCGCTCGCCCTCGTCGTCGCGGCCCTCACCGGCTGCGGCGGCGGATCGTCTTCCGTCGTCGCGCCGCAGCGCGTGACGGTCGCGACGCCGCCGCCCGCCGGGCCGCTGTCGTCGTCGGCCGCGCAGCTCGCCTTCGACGCGGCCGGGCAGACCGCCCGAGTGACCGTCGCCGAGAACGGCTACGGCGGTGCGGTCACCGCGGCGTCCGGCGCGTGCGCCGGGATCGCGAGCGTCGCGCCGGCCTCGGCGAGCGCGCCGGCGACGTTCACCGTGACGGCGCAGTCGCAGGGCGCCTGTACGCTCACCTTCACGGACGCCTTCGGCCAGAGCGTCGGCGTCGCGGTCGGCGTCACGATCACGCAGGGAGCGATCCGATGAACGCGCGCGTGGTTCGCGCGACGACTGGGCCGCTGCGCGACGCGGTGCGAAACGGACGCGCGAGAGCGACGCATCGCGCCGCGGTGCTGGCGGCCGCGGCGGCGCTCGCGACGAGCGGGTGCGGCGGCGCCGGACACGCGGCGCTTCCGCCGAGCGCCGGCGCGAAGACCGGCGCGGTGCGGCACGCGGCGGTACGGTTCGTGATGCGCTGGCCGGCGCACGGCGTACGGTCGAAGCGGCGCGCCGCGTTCGTCTCGCCCTCGACGATGAGCGTCGTCGTCCTGGTGAACGCGTCGGACGCGACGCCGGGTCCGGTCACCTTCGCCAACGCGCCGTCCGCCGCGGGCGGAACGTCGACGATCGCCATCGAGGCGCCGGTCGGCGCGGACGTCTTCGACATCGCGCTCTACGACGCGCCGCAGAGCGCGGGCGAGACGACCGCCCAGGGCAACCTGCTCGGTTCGGTTGAGGTGAGCCAGACGATCGCGCCCGACGTGCTCAACACGGTGAACGCGACGGTGATCGGGACGGTCGCGAGCGTGAAGCTCGGACCGATGGCGAATCAGCGCAACGTCGTCGCCGCGTCGTTCGCCGGCGTGGCCGGCTACGAGCTGATCGGCCGCGATCCCGCGACGTTCGTCGCGACCGCGCTCGACGCCGACGGCAACGTCATCGTGCAGCCCGACGCGCCGCCGGCGATCGCGATCGCGGCGAACCCGCGCTCGCAAGCGATCCTGGCCGTCACGCCCGTGAGCGGCGCGGCGAACGAGGTGACGGTGCAGGCCGTCGCGCCGAACGCGACGACCTACCCGACGGCGCTCGACGCGAGCGCGACCGACGCGAACGGGAACGCCGCGACGAGCTCGACGATCGTCGACGTGACGAGCGCGCTCTACGTCGCGTACGCGAACGCCGGCGCGCCGGTGATGGAGCGCTACGCACCGGACGGCACGCCGTTCGCGCTGCCGTCCGGCGCGTTCGCCGGGATGAGGAATCCCGTCGCCCTCGCCTACGACGCCGACGACCGCCAGATCTTCGTCGCGGACGCGGGCCTCGGCACGGTGCTCGCGTTCGACGAGAACGGCACGCCGGTCTCGGGCTTCACCGCGGCGGCGATCGCGGGCGTCGACGGGGTCACGTACGACCCGAATCTCAAGAACGTCTACGCATCGGGCCCGTCCGGGATCGTGGTGTTCGCGCCGAACGGCGGGAAGCCGAACGGCGGCGTTCCGGCGAGCTTCGCGGCCGCGAACGCCGCCGGCGTCGCGTTCGGGCTCGACGGCCCGTACGGGTCGCTCGACCAGCTCGCGATCGCCGAGCGCGGACCGTCTCCGGTCGTCGCCTTCACCGATGAAGCGGGGAATGCCGCCGGATCGGCGGGGCTGACGTCGGCCCCGCTCGCGATCGCCTTCGGCGCCCCGCTCACCGCATCGACGCAGCCGATTCAGAGCGCCGCTCAGGTGTACGTGACCGAAGCGTCCGCGATCGGCGCGCTGAGCGCGTACGGGCAAAGCGTCGCGACCATCAACGACTCGGGCGGTCCGTCCGGCGTCGTCGTGGATCCGAATCTCGCGGAGCCGATCGTCGCCGATCGCACCGCGAACCGCATCGCCGCGTATCTGGGCGATCTCAGTGCCGCAGATCCGGCGCATACGTTCACCACCCCGTCCGCCCTCAGCGTGACGCAGCCTCAGGGAGTGTGCAGTGTTTTCTAAAGCTCTTGTCATCGCGTCGGTCGCGGGCGTCGCCGCCGCGATCGCGCTGCCCACGCCCACCCGCGCGCAGACGCGCCCGCCGGTACGCGAGCATTTCTCCACGACCGTCAGCTTCATGGCGACGCTGCGCGACCGGAGCGTCGCGACGATCTACACCGATGGGCGTGTCGTCATCACGCCGCCGAAACCGGCGGCCGCGCAAGGAAAGGCGATACCGCCGAGCCGCGTCGATCTCCAGCGCATGCGCCCCCGGCAGATGCGGATCGAGCCGATGCGGTACGGCCTCGGAGCAGGCGCAGTCGACCCCGGCACGCGCCGGCGCATCGTGTTCGATATCGAGTACCCGCCGCGCGAGTTCGTCCCGAACCGCGTCGTCGTCGTGCTGAAGCCGGGAATCTCCGCCGTCCACGACATCGACCAGCTCGACGCCGCCACCGCGTCGAAGCTTCGCAAAGCGGCGGTGGCGAACGGACGCAACGTCAGCCCGCACGCGTTCACGACCGACGCACTGACGAACGCGGCGCTGTACCGTCTCGGCGTCGACCGCATGCAGCGCCTCTTCACGGGCGTCGGTACGGCGGCCGCCGCATCGATCCGTTCGCGCGCGGAATCGTCGCTACGGCACCAATTGGTTCCGTTCGAGAACGCCTACGTGCTGCGCGTCGCCGGAGCCTCACCGCGAGCCGCGGCGCGGCAGCTGCGGGCGCTCTCCAGCGTCGCCTACGCGGCGCCCGACCGCGTCGTCTCGTCGATGATCGGCTCGCGCATCACGATCCCACAGCAGACGCTGCAGGAGTTCGCGAACCGCCGTCCGCAGACCGCGCCGTTCGGCCGGTCCATCGCTGCTACCGCCGGGCGTGCGACGATGCCGACGAACACGAGCCTCGCCGTCAGCCTGCAGGCTCTGCTCAACGCGCCGGGCGTCGACGCGGCCGCCGCTTTCGACGAGATCGCGACGCGCTTCAACGAGCTTCCCGGCACGGGCGAGATCGTCACGAACGTCAGCCTGGGCGACGCCGACGACGCGTCGGCCGCGAACAGGCCGAACGATCCGTGCCGCGACATGGTGTCCCAGTACGGCGGCACGACCCACGTCGTTGGCGGCCAACGCTATCTCGACTGGCCCGGGATGCCGCTCATCCCTGTCTGGGTGTCGGATTCGAGCGGCACGCTGAGCGGAACGGCCGAAGTTTGCAACGTCGATCCGACGCTCGGCGAAGCGGGACTCGACTTCTCGATGATGGCCGCTCTCCCGGACGACAAGCAGCGCGCCGGCGAGCAGGCGGCGTCAGGCGTCGACCTCCTCGGCATCGCGCCCGGCGCCTCGTATCGTCTGGTGATGCCGCAAGGGGACGGCGTCGGCGACATCGGCGAGTCCGACATCCTGGGCGCGTTCGTCGCGGCGGCGATGCAGGCGCCCGCGCCGAACGTCATCACGGCGAGCGTCGGCATGGCCGCCGACAGCCTCGGACTTCCTTCACGCTATCTCGAAGACGATCCGCTCGCGCAGAGCGTCATCTCCGGTATCGTGAACGGCGCGAACGTGGTCGTGTGCATCAGCGCGAACGACGGCACGCGCCAGTACACGGCGGCTCCGATCGGTCCCTCCGGCGGCAGCGCTCCGACCAACATCGCACAACCCGGGGCGGCGACGACGCTCGACGACCTCTTCTACACCACCGCTCCGTCGGCGGACGTCGACAGCGGCGCGATCGACGCGGGGGCCTCGACGCTCGACGACGTGATCGCCGCGAACCCGCAAGACGTTCGCAACGCGGCGCTCGCAAATACGAAGGCGTTCTCCGAAACTCGCTTCGACGGCATGCTGGCCTTCTCGAGCGGTTTCGGAAGCCGCGTCTCGCTTTCCGCTCCCGGCGACAACGTTGTCGCCTACGAGAAGGACGGTACGGCATACGACGCGACCGGTTCTTTCGTCTCGGGCGGCACGTCGGCTTCGGCACCGCAGATCGCCGCGGCGGCGGCCGTCGCGCTGCAAGTCGCACGCCTCACAGGCCGCCCGTTCGCCCGAGCGGCCGACGTTCGAAGCTTCTTGCAGTCGACCGCCACGGCCGTCGCGACGCCCCCGAACTCGGACGTTCCGCTCAACGTCGGGCCTCAGGTCAGCGTCCGGCGTGCCGTCGAGCAGTTGCTCACCGCGGCCGGCAAGCCCGTTTCGCCGGGTGTCGCACGCGTGGCGGTGCAGCCCCGCAGCATCGGCTTCGAGTTCGCCGCCTTCGGGCAGCGTCTGTTCGGGTCGTACTTCTCGACCGCGGCTGATCCGGCATACATGAAGCTCGACGGCCCCTGGCAGACGCCGGGGAACGGCGATCCGATCTACGCCGGCTCCGACACCGGAGCGAATCTCAATTCTTACCTCACGATCGCGCCCGACTGGGAAGGCATCCCGGCGACGGCCTCCTATCGCCTGTTCCCGGCCGGCCACCCGTCACGTGTGATGGCGACGACGGCGTTCCTGCGCGCGACGGCTCCGCAGCTGTTCGCGCTCGCGGGCGTCGCGCTGATCCCAGGTCAGTCGCGCTCCATCCAATTGACGTACGAGGCCGACCTGGCGTTGAAGACGTTGGCGCGTACGACGTTCACGCTCACCTTCGGACCGCCCGCCAGCACGTCACGCGTTGTGTTCGCTCCGAAGGCGCCGGCGGTCGTCAGCGGACCGTCGTTTCAAGTCTCGTACGACCTGAGCAAGTATCCGCGATCGCTGCTCGCAGGGCCGCGGCTGAACGTATCCCTTCCGGGCGAAACGGACCTCGATCACCAACTCGGCGGAATCTATCCGCTGTTTTCCGTCCCCATCGGCAGCCCGACCGGGAGTGTGACCGTTCCGACCTCGGCGCTCGCCGGCGCCGGAACGTATACGGTGTGGATCGACATGCGCCCGAACGACCCCACACTGGCTGAAGACCGCAGCGACGCGGCCTTTGTTCGCGTCGCGCCGGCGGCGGGAGCGGGACGTCCCCCGGCGCCGCTGCTTTCTCCGGCGGCTTCCGGCGCGCCATTCGCGCACGCGGTGAACGTCCCGTTCGACTCGCGGCTGTCCGTCTCGTACGACGTGTCGTCGGTGCCGAGCGCGACGGGCGCGATCGTCGAAGTGTCGGCGATGTCGTCCGGAAAGGCCTTCACATTCTGGTCGACGATGCTCAACATGTTCGACAATCCGAACGGCGACCGGATCGATCACGACGGGGTCGAGACGCCCTCACGCTATCACGCGAGCGCGTCCGGGACGCGGGGGACCGTGACGATCGATCTCACGCGCGCGGGAGTCTATCCGACGAACTACGCGAACGTGCGCGTCTTGGCCACTCGAGGCGGCACCGTCGTGGGAGAGGGGAGCGACTTCAGCACGTTCTGCTACGAGGGGATCAACCCGTTGGTGCCGGTGCCAGTCGTATCGACGATCTTGAACGAGCGCGGAACCGATGGCGGAATGGTAGGCGGCGCCGACATCGATCCGACCACGACGTCGACGCAGATGCTCCAGCAATTCGATCTCACGTCCGCGACCGTCACCGGCCTTCCGCTCGAAGGGGCGACCGTCACGAACGTGTTCCCGCTCGTGCAGGGAGATCTCGCTCTTGCGAGCGTCGCACCGACGGTGTTCGCCGCCGGAACGTTGTACGAGGACGACCCGTTCGCAACGGCCGGCGCATTCGCCCCAACGGCGTATCCGTTTGCGTCACCGTCCGAGCCGGTGATGCCGTGGGCGATCGCCCCGCAGTCCTCGCCTACGCGCGCTGCGTACCTGTACTACACCCTTCCCTCTTACGTCGCGTATGTCGTTCGCGGCGATTTCCGACTGGGCACCGGGTTCTCGCAGCCGATCGACGTCTCGTCCGCGATCGAACCGAACGATGACTTGACGTACCAGAAGACGTTTGACTACGATGCGGGACTGGATCGTGCCTATTTGCTCTTCACGCCCGCAGGTTCCGATTGCGTCGGCAAGGCTCCTAGTCTGGTGACGATCGATTTCGCGACCCGCAGCGTAACGCGTCGTACCCTCGCCGGGGTCACCGCGGCGTTGTTCGGTCAGTACATGTTCCGCGTCGATCCGTCCTCGCATACCGGCGTCGCAGCGACGACGTGCCAACGCCAATCCGACGGCACGCTCTTCACGGACTTGACGTTCGTCGACCTGCGAAGCGGCGCGGTGCGACGCGTGCTGCAGCGCACGTATGACGAGTATCAGAATGCGGCAAACGGCGGCGCGTTCGTCTTGGGCGACTCGGCCTTCATCGGAGTCGATTCGAGCCACGGGCTCGTACTGCAACGGTCGATCGCGTGCCCGGCCGTGCTCAGCATTGACGACGATCACGCGCGCCCGTGCCTGAACGAATACGACGAGAACGGGACGCTCGTGAAAACGATACCGGACCTGTTCGACGACGGCTATCCCTACGGAAATCCGGCGCTGGAGATCGCTCAACGGCGCGGCGCGGACCCCGCAGATGAAGACCCGGGCTCGTTCTGGCTTGAGTTTGACGCCGTGCAGCCGTACTCGTACTAGCCGCCAGGAAGGACGCGGCGACCCGGGGGAGTCCTCCGGGCCGCCGCCGTGCGGACTACGAGTGCCAGTCCAGCTCGTAGACCGTCGCGCTGAAGTCGCCGGTCGAACTGATCGGGCTTGCCGACGGAACCAGGCACCGCGAAGGCGCGTCGCTCAAAAACGCGAGCTGATAGCCGCCGGTGACGTGGCTCACCTGCACCGTGAAGGTGCACGCGCTGGCCCCGGTACTCGATTCGTACTTCATCGGTGCGCTGACCGAGCTGGTCGGAAGCGGCGCCGAAAACGTGATGTGGCCGCTCGCGGACGGGTCGTAGCCGGCGGCGCCGATGAGCGTGCCGACCGGCAAGTAGCCGCTGATCGTGGAGGGCGGCGTCGCTGCGAGCTTCATCGACTCGATCGGGTCCGTGTTCTTGACGCGGAACTCGACGGTCGTGTTGGCGGCGAGGGCGGGGGTGAGGTTCGTGATGACGAGGCCGGACGCCGCGACGGCGGCGAGCGCGAGGGCCTTCGTGAGTCGGAACATGAGCGTCGTCCTTTCGGAGGGAGAAGAAGCGCTCGACACGTCACTGCATCGTGAAGGTCACGCTGAAGTTGCCGGTGCTCTTGTCGAGGCCGGAGACGGCGGAGGTGCACGTGGCCGCTCCGGTCCAGCTCGCGCGAGCCCGGGCCGTGACCGTGTAGCGCGATCCGGCGTACGTGAGCACGTAGTCGAACGTGCACTCGTGCGCGGTATCGTTCACGGCACGATAGATCAGCTGGCCCGCGATCGCGCGAACGCTCGCGGACTTGACCGTATACGCGTCGGTGGTCCCGTGCGCGATCGTCGGTGCCGGATCGGTGTCCGACACCACGTAGCCGCCCAGGGTCGAGGCGCTCGCGACGTACGCGAGCTCGGACGCCGGCGACGCGTTGGTGACGTGGATCGAGACGACGGGATTCACCGGCGCCGGCACCGGGGTCGCAGCCGTGACGGCGATCGCCAATGCCGAGCGCCGGATCATCGCCCGTTCGAACAAGCCACACCATCTCCGAACGTCGCTCGCGTTCGCCCGCGTCGGACGTGTCGAGCGCGATCATCATCGCTCGGCGCTGCAGGAATGGCAAGACATAACTAGAATCGCGTTAGCACAAATGTGCCGAGCCGGTGTGGATCGGTCAAACCGATCGGGATCTCGCCAACAGCGTCTCCACGAACGCGATCGCGCCCGCGTAACCGGCGGAGCGGCGGTCGAACCATGCCGCCGCGCCTTCGACGGTCGCCGCGACGAAGACGCCGTACTGCTCGGGGAGCAGCATCTCGGCTTCGTCGGCGATCTCGGTCGCGAAGCGCACGATCGCGTCGAGGTGCTCGCGCAGATCGTCGTCGCGCCGCTCGCGCACGAACGAGGATGCACGGATGCGCAGGCGCTGATCGCCGGCGAACGCCGCCGATCCGACCCACGCGAACAGCAAATCGATCAGCGTGATCGGGCGGCGCATCGGATCGGGCTGCTCGTCGCGCACGCGCTGCGCGAACCGGGCGCGCCACATCAGTTGCGCGCGGCGGCTGCAAGCCTCGATCAGTGCGGGCTTGCGGAACGCGTTGTAGAGCGTGCGATGCGGGATCTGCGCGTCCGCCTCGACGTGCTTCATCGTCCAGCTCGTTTCGCCGCCGCGAACCCGAGCGGTTCCCGCGTCCAGCAACCGTTCGAGCGGCATCGGCGGCGCGTCGAGCAGCGTCTCCGCGCCGCGTTCGCGGGCCGTGCGGCGAGCGTCGAGCACGAACTCGCGGCCCATCGCGGTCTGCCGCGCCGCACGGCGAACGTCGTCGTCGCCGAGCGCCGCCACGGCGCGGATCGTCGCGTATCCGGGCGTTGCCGGATCGGCGATCACCGCTTGCAGACGGCGCCGCGTCGCGGGATCGAGCGGCGATGCCGCATCGCGTTCGTTCATCATCACCCTCCACACCGAGGGGCCCCGGTATCTTCCTCGACCAGCAAGGCGGGCGAGCGGGTTGCACCGTTCCGGCTCGTCCGATGAGGCCCGGCGTGCCGGCGATCCGGGTCGTCGCGACCGCGCTCGGCTCGTCGGCGAGCCGGCTCGCTGCGAGCGCGCGTGCCGTGCGGGCGCTCCGGGTCGCCGCGGCCGTGATTTGCGTAGCGGCGGCCGCCATCGCGAGCGCGCACCCGGCGCGCTCGTCTCCGTCCGTGCGGGCCGGCCCACGGCTGCTCGCTGCCGCGCCGGCGCCCGGCGCGGCCGGCCCGGCGACGGTCCCGGCGCCGGCGCTGGGCGCGGCCGGCCCGGTTCTCGCAATGGCGGGCGCGGCGGCGGACGTCCGAACGCACCGCCCCGCACGAAGGGCCGCGGCGCCGGCGACCACGGCGTCGCTGCGAGTCCGGGGGCTGCCAGTGCGAACCGTGCTGCAGCGGCTCGCGAGGCTCTACGGCGTCGCGATCGCGGTCGCGCCCGACGTCCGCGGAACGGTGAGCATCGCGTTCGAGCGGCTCACGCTCGACGAAGCGCTCGGCGCGGTGCTCGCGCCGCTCGGCGCGTCGTGGACGCGCTCGCATCGCGTCGTCGTCGTCACGACGCGCGCCGGTTTCGCACCGTCCCCGACGCCCTCGCCGTATCCGCCGGCGGTGCTTCCGCTGCAGCTGATCCGCGCCGCGCGCGCGGCGGCCGTGCTGCGCGGGCTGTATCCGCGCGCGCGCGTCGCGATCGACGCGGCCGCGAACGCGCTGATCGTGGTCGCGCCGCCGGACGATGTGACGGCGATGCGCGCGATCGTGCAGGGCATCGACGTGCGCGATCCGATGCGGGCGACGCTGGAGGCCGTCCAGCTCCACAACGCCGAACCGCGCGCCGTCGCCGATCGCATTCGCGCGCTGTACGGCAATGCCCGCGTCGCGCTCGGCCCGAATCGCACGCTGCTGATCGACGCGGCGCCGGCCGATCTCGCGCAGATCAAGACGCTGCTGGCGACGATCGACACGCCGCCCGTCTCGCCCACGCCGAGCGCGGCGCCGGTCGAAGCGGTGCGGGTGACGAAAGCATCCCCGCGCGACGTCGCACGCGCGATCGCGGGCGAGTTTCGCGACGTTCGCGCGAGCGTCGCCGGAACGTCCGTGCTGCTCGCGGGCCCGACCGACGACGTCGCGAAGGCGAAGGCGCTCGCCGCCCTCGTCGATCAGCCGCAGGCCGGCGTGCGGTTCACGGAAGTCTACCGCGTCCGCTACGTCGAGGCGAAGTCCGTCGGCGATCTGCTCGCGCGCTCGTTCCGCGACGTGCGCGTCGACGTGGACGCCGATCTGAACGCGCTCTCCGTGTTCGCGACGGCCGCCGAGCAGCAGCGCATCGCGGATGCGATCGCGCAGCTCGACGCCGGCGCGCCGGGGAGCGGTCCGCCGGTGCAGCAGCCGGGGACGAGCGCGAGCGCGGGCGAGGGCGCCGGCTCGGTCGAGGTCGTCGCGCTCAAGGCGGCCGCGCCGGGCTTGAACGGCGCGCCGTCGTCGTCGGCGACCGACATCGCGACGACCGTGACGCAGGCGCTGCAGTCGCAGGCGCCCGACCTGCACATCACCGTCCCGCCGAACGGGACGCAGCTCGTGCTCACCGGCAGCCCGTACGCGATCCGGCTCGCGAAAGGCCTCATCGATCAGCTCGACGTCGAGCAGAAGCTGGTCGTGCTCGACACCGAGATTCTCGAGATCGACGAGAACATGGCGAAGAACCTCGGCTTGAGCATGACCAGCCCGGTGATCAGCTCGACCTTCACCGAGAACACGCCGTACGCCGCGAACGGCGGGACGCCGCCGCCCTTCCTCGGCCTGCAGACGTTCGGACGGACGCCGCTCTCGCTCGGGCTCAATCTCAATCTCCTGATCCAGTCCGGCAAAGGACGCGTCCTCGCCGACCCGCGCATCACCACGATCTCGGGGCGCACCGCGACGATCCGCGCCGGCGACAACATCGCGATCCTCACGACCACCGGCGGCGGAACGGGGACGGTGGCGACCACGCAGCTGCAGACGTTCCAGACGGGCGTCACGCTCGACATCACGCCCGTCGTGAACGCCGGAAACTTCATCACCGTCTCGCTCCACCCGACGGTGAACTCGCTCTCGGGAATTTCGAACGGAATCCCGCAAATCTCGACGCGCGACACGCAGACGACCGTCGCGATGCGCGAGGACGAGACGCTGGTGATCGGCGGCCTGATCCAGGACACCGCGACGAGCACGAACGCGAAGATCCCGCTGCTGGGCGATCTCCCGTTGATCGGGAAGATCTTTCGCAACGACCAGATCAGCCGCGAGCGCAACGAACTGGTGATCACGGTGACGCCGCACATCGTCACGCCGGGCGCGCCGGGCATGACGGCGGCCCCGCCGCTGCCCGCCGCGCCGACCGCCGCGCCGCTCCCGACGCTCCCGCCGAACACCGCGCTCCCGCCGCCGCGTCGGCTCGCGCCCGCGCCGAGCGCGGCGAACGGTGCGGCGCGGCCGCGCGCCGACGCGACGCCCCCGGGAACCGCTCCGGGATCGCTCGCCGCGGCTTCGAGCGGCGGCGCTTCGGGGACGCCGCCGGCCAACGCCCTCGCCTCTCCGTCGCCGTCCGCAAATGCGTTCACCTACGGACACGCGCCGGCGAGCACGCTGGCGGGCCCGAACGACCCGGTGCAGATCTTCGCGGCCACGTTCGCGCCGACGACGCTGCGCAACGGCACGCCGGTGCACTTCACCGCGATCACGACGACGAACGTCGCGCGGCTCACCGTCGCGTCGCCGGGGTTCGAGACGCAGATCGCCCAGACGGCGCCCGGGCAGTGGACGTCATCCTACAACTTCACCGCGGCGGGCCTCGGTCCGGGCAGCGGCCCGGCGCAGCTCACCGTCACCGCCTCACGCCTCGACGGCGTCGCCGCCACGCTCAAGATCCCGATCGTCGTCGTCCCGTAGCGCCGAAGCGGCGGCGAGCGCCGCGACGCGCCGCTCGAGCGCGGCGACGCGCGACGCGAGCGCCCCGCCCGCATCGACGACGCCCGCGTCCTCGTCCGGTACGCCGTTCGCGAGAAACCACGGGTCGGCGCCCAGCTCGCGCGCGAGGCGCAATCCGACGACGAAGCTCGCGATCTTCGTCTGACCGCTCTCCATCTGACGCACGGCCCCCTCGGTGACGCCGACCCGCTGCGCCAGCTCCGAACACGTCAAGCCGTGCGCCGTCCGCAGCCGGCGCAGCCGTTCGCCGAAGCGCTCCACGCGGCGGCCGGCTTCATGGGCGCCGGTAGCCGCGCACGTCGAAGTGCGCGAGCAGCCACGGCCGCAGCATCGCGCGGTCCTCGCGCGGCAGCTGCTCGATCGCGCGCTGAACCTCGTGCAGGTTCGCGCCGGGCGGCTCGGGGAGGGGTGGGCGTAGGCGGTCGCGCTGATCCATGGGGCGGTCCGGTTCGCCCCGCCGGATCGAACGCCTGTTCGACTCGAACCCCGTCATGCTGTACGAGCGGGCTGCGATTCCGGGGTACGGACTCGCGGCATGGTGGAGGAACGGCATGAGCTCTGCGTCATCGGCGCGGGCACCGCGGGGTTCGCCGCCGCCGAGGCCGCGCGCGAACGGGGGCGCGACGTCCTCCTGATCGCCGGCGAGGACGAGCTCGGCGGGACCTGCATCCTGCGCGGCTGCATGCCGGCGAAAGCGGTGCTGGCGGCGGCGCAGTACGAGGGCGAGGTCGCGAAGGCGCACGACGTCGGCGTCCGGACCTCGACGGTGCACGTCGATCTGCCGGCGCTGATCCGGCGCAAACGCGCGCTGGTCGACTACTTCGCCGAGGACCGCGCGAGCGAGCTCGCGCAGTATCCGCTGCTGCGCGGGGACGCGCGCTTCGTCGCTCCGGACGCGGTCGTCGCGGGCGGGCGGCACATCGTCGCCGAGCGCTTCGTCGTCGCCACCGGCGCCGCCACGGTGATGCCCGGCGTCCCCGGCCTCGCCGGCGCCCCCACGATCACCAGCAACGACGTGCTCGAGATGACCCGCGCGCCCGACGCGATCGCGATCGTCGGCGGCGGACCGATCGGCTGCGCGTTCGCACAGTTCTTCGCGCGCATCGGCAGCCGCGTCACGCTGTTCCAGGACACGCCCGAGCTACTGCGCGCCGAGGACCCGGACGTCGGCACGGCGATCCGCGCGGTGCTGCAGAACGACGGCGTCGACGTCGTCCTCGACGCCGACCTGCGCGAGGTTCGCCGCGACGGCGAGGCGACGGTGCTCCTCGCCGACACGCCCGCGGGCGCGCACGGCGCGCGCGCCGACGTCGTGCTGGTCGCGACGAACCGCCGGCCGCGCATCGACGGGCTCGACCTCGGGGCCGCCGGCGTCGAGGCCGACGCGGCGCGCGGGATCGTCGTCGACGAGCACCTGCGAAGCGTCTCGAACCCCCGCGTGTTCGCCGCGGGCGACGTCGTCGGGCGCCGCCATCTCGTCCACGTCGCGCTCCATGCCGGCGCGCTCGCCGCGCGCAACGCGTTCGCCGACGAGCCGGTCGCGATGGACTGGGCCCGCTGGCAGTCGCACGCCCTCTACACGCAGCCGCAAGTCGCGGTCACCGGCCTCACCGAGCGCGAGTGCCGGACGCTCGGAATCGACGTCGAGGTCGCCGTCCTCCCGGCCGCCGAGGTCGGAAAGGCGCTCGTCTCCGAGCAGGCCGACGGGTTCGTGAAGATGCTGGCGCGGCGCGGCGACGGCCGCGTCGCCGGCGTCACGCTCGTCCTCGACGATGCGATCGACCTCGCCGGCGAGGCGATCGCGCTGATCGATCGCGGCGCGACCGTGCGCGAGGTCGCCGAGATGCCGCACCTGCATCCGACGATGAGCGAACTGCTCGCTCGCCTCGCCGAGCGCCTCTGCGCACGAATCCGCTAGCGGCCGACGCCGAGATCCTTGATGCCGGTGCTCCGGCGGGGTATACTCAGGCTAACCGACCATTCGGTAGGGAAAGGATCGCGCGCCTCCATGTCGACCACGGCCCCGGATCGCAATCAGCTCGTCGTCCCGCCCGGCGGCTTCGTGCCGTACCCGGAGGTTCCGCAGCCCAACATCTTTCCGATGGAGTGGCGCGTCGAGACGCCCAAGCTCGCGGAGCTCTACGAGCGCGCGAAGCGGCACGTCTGGAACCCGTCGGACTTCCCCTGGGACACGTTGCGCGCCGAGGACTTCACCGAAGAGCAGCGGCTCGGGATCATGTACTGGTATGCCGTGCTCGCGAACTTCGACGGTTCGGGGCCGGCCGTGTTCGCGAAGGCGACGATCCACGCGTTCGAGACGCATCAGGAAGATCCGATCCGCAAGTGCTTCTTCTCGATCACCCACGACGAGATGAATCACGAAGAGGTCTGCCAGCGCGCGATCCAGCGGCTCGTCCCCGGCGCGCCGATGGACTTCGCGGCGACGAGCGATCTCGCGAACGCGGCGAAGAACAACATCGGCTGGCTCTATCACAACGGCGGCCGCTACTGGACCGGCTACAGCGCGTCGCTCGCGAAGTATCCGCTGAGCGTGCTCTTCACCTCGTTCATGATGGGCGAGGTCGCCTCGTCGACGCTGTTCTTCGGGATGTCGAAGAAGGCGACGCACCCGCTGTTCAAAGAGATCTTCAAGAAGGTCGGTCAGGACGAGGCGCGGCACCTCGCGATCTGTCTGACCGTGCTCGAGCGCGACTGGCCGGGCTTGAGCGACGAGTACAAGACGATGATCACCAAGCAGCTCCGCGCGGGCTTCGTCTTCCTGAGCATGATCCTGTGGGAGCCGCCGAACCAGTTCTGGGACATCCCGGACTACTTCTTGCCGAACCATCGCGTGCTCGTGCAGCATGCGCGCGACGCCGGGCTCGGCGTGCTGACCTACGACGAGCAGGCCGAAAACTGGAAGACCGCACTGGCGCGCGTGCGCGCGATCGTCGGCGAGTGGGGCATCGAGTTCCCGGCGATCCCGGAGCTCGATCTCGACGGGGTCGACGTCGGTCACATCGGGCCGGAGGACATCATCCCGGTCTTCTAGCGCCGGGAAGGACCCTCTCGCGCTGCTGGAAAGCAGCGCGGATGAACGACGTTCCGGCGCCGCTCGTCGACGAGATCGCGCGCGAAGCGGACCTCGACCGGCCGTTCGTCGCGCTGGCCGCGGCGTCGTGCGCGATCGCGACGTTCGGGCTTCTCGCGAACAGCGCGGCCGTGATCATCGGCGCGATGCTGATCGCGCCGCTCATGACGCCGATCGTCGCGCTGGCCTTCGCGCTCGTGCGCGGCTCGCTGCCCGTCGCGCGGCGCGCTCTGGTCACGCTCGCCGCTGGCGCGGCGCTGTCGATCGCGATGTCGGCGCTTCTCGCAAAGCTCTTCGATCTCGCGGTGGCCGGGCCGGAGATCCTGGCACGCAGCCATCCGAACCTGCTCGACCTCGGCGTCGCGCTCGCCGCCGGCGCGATCGCCGGCTACGCGCGCGTGCGAAAGAGCGTCGCGGCGTCGGTGGGCGGCGCCGCGATCGCCGTCGCCCTGATGCCGCCGCTCTGCGTCGTCGGGATCGGGCTCGCGCTCGGCGAGGGCGAGCTGGCGTACGGCGCGCTGCTGCTGTTCGCGACGAACCTGATCGGCATCACGTTCGCCTGCGCCGCGGTGTTCGCGCTCGGCGGCTTCGCCACGCACCACGCGCGCCGCGCCATTCTGACCGCCGCGGTGCTGGTGGCGATCGTTGCGGTGCCGCTGGGCTTCGCGACGGCCCGTCTGATCGAGCAGTCGCGCGTCGAGGCGGTGCTGCGGCAAGCGCTCCTCACCGATACCGTCACGTTCAAGCGCGTGCGGCTCGTCAGCGCGTCCGTCGATTGGCTGGCGGCGCCGGTGCGCGTCGAGCTGCTCGTACGCGCGTCGACGCCCGTGACGCCGACGCAGGTCCGTTTTCTGCAGGCCTTCGCCGAGCGGCGCACCGGCCGCGCGCTGAACCTCGTCGTCGACGTCGCGCCGCTGCAAACCGTGACGGCGGACGGGCCCGAGACGAGCCCGCCGCCGGTCACCGGCGCGACGGTTCCGTAGCCGCGGCTCAGTCGTTGCCGGGCTTGCGCTGGTGGAGAACCACCATGTTGCCGTCGGGGTCGGCGATCATCGCCATGTAGCAAACGGGGCTTTCGTGCCGCATGAGGATCGCGATGCCGCGCGTTTCGAGCGCGTTGACGGCGTTCTCGACGCTCGGTACCGCGAAGAGCACGCCGTTGCTCTTCTGGAACGGCATCGTCTCGCCGGGATTCCAAAGTCCGAACGTTTCGCCGCTCGGGAAGGTGAACTCGGCGCCGGCGTCGCCCGGATAGACGACGGTCGGCTGCATCCCCAGCACGTCGCGATAGAAGGCGATCGCGCGCGGGGCGTCTTGGGTCATGTAGCCGGTGAGATCGATCCCGGTGACGCGGATCGATCCGGCTTCGGCGGTCGTGCTCATGGTCGGCTCCTTCGGCGCGCCGCGGGCTCGTGCCCGGCGCTGCGGCGAGTTCCAGACCGGCATCTCACCCCGAGAGCGCGGCGACGGCGAGCGTCGCGCCGATCGTCCCGAAGAGCGGGAGCATCACGAGAAGCATCCGCGCCGGTGCGATGCGGAACGACATCTTGCGCGCGAGCTCGATCTGGCGGTCGACGAGCCATCCGACCAGCCACGCGATCTCGGTGAGCACGACGAAGACGAGGGTCAGCGTCGGCTGCTGCGCGGGCGGCGGGGGATGGAGCGAAAACTCGACCCCGAGGATGGCGACGATCGCGGCGACGATCGCCGGCGCGAGCCAGAGCACCGCGCGCGGGCCGTACGCGTACGGCCGTCCGTCGTACGCGATGTTGAGCGGGACGCGCGCGGGCGCGTTCCCGAAGCGGCGTGCGACGTGGAGCAGGAGCAGCGCGACGGCGACCACGGCGACGCCGTACGCGATCGGAAGCAGCACGAGGCGTTCTACCGCCGCTTCGGCGTGACGTTACGGCGGGATCGGCGCCTCAGACGGTCGGCGCGTCGCGGAACGAGAGGACGCCGCGCGGTTCGGCCCCGCGGCGGTCGACGGCGTCGATGCGCGCGAAGCGCGGCGGTCGGGCCAGCACGTCGGCGAGGAACGCTTCGACGTCGGCGCGCTCGCCTTCGACGTCGATCTCGAGGCGCGACCCCTCGCGCAGATTGCGGACGGTGCCCGCGACGCGGTGGCGGGCGGCGACGTCGCGCACCGTCGCCCGGAAGCCGACGCCCTGGACTCGCCCGCTGATCGTCACGACCGCACGCACCATGGAACGCTCGTTTCCCGCCGCGGGCGGGCATGCTTCTCGCCGGGGCGCGCCGCGTCGATTGCCGAAGTCCGCCGCATGACGACGACCCTGGCTCCCGGCGCCGACCTGTTCGACCGCCACCGCGAGACGTTGGAGAACGCGCGCGCGGCGATCCGCAGCCGCGCCTACTACAGCGCGTATCCCGAAAGCGCCAGCCCGAAAGTGTACGGCGAGACCGCGCACGCCGACGGGAAGGCCGCGTTCGAGGCCCGCCTGGGCAAGCCGTTCGCGCTGCAGCAGCCGTCGAGCGGCGAGACGGTCGCGACCGAGCGGTCGCCGTACGGCATCGCGCTCGACGTCCGCTATCCGGTCGCCGACATCGACGCGCTGATCGCGGCGGCCCAGCGCGCCATGGAGGGCTGGGCCGCCGCCTCGTACGATGCGCGCACGGGCGTGGCGCTAGAAGCGCTCAAGCGGCTCAACGCGATGTCGTTCGAGATGGCGAACGCGGTGATGCACACGAGCGGCCAGGCGTACCTGATGGGGTTCCAGGCCGGCGGACCGCACGCGCAGGACCGCGCCCTCGAGGCGATCGCGTACGCCTACGACGAGATGGCGCGCGTCCCGGAGCGCGTGCTGTGGGAGAAGCCCGGCAAACCGGAGCCCCTGCGGATCGAGAAGACGTACCGCGTCGTTCCGCGCGGGATCGCGCTGACGATCGGCTGCTCGACCTTCCCGACGTGGAACGCGTACCCCGGGCTCTTCGCCAGCCTCGTCACCGGCAACGCCGTCATCGTCAAGCCGCATCCGCTCGCCGTGCTCCCGCTCGCGATCACCGTCGAGGTGCTGCAAAGCGTGCTGCGCGACGCCGGCTTCGATCCGTGCGTCGTGACGCTGGCCGTCGACACGCCGGAGCGTCCGCTCGCGAAGGTGCTCGCGCAGCGGCCCGAGGTCGCGATCGTCGACTATACCGGTTCGACCGCGTTCGGCGACTGGCTCGAGCAGAACGCCGGCGCGCTCGTGTACACCGAGAAGGCCGGCGTCAACAGCGTCGTGATCGACTCCACCGCCGATCTGACCGGGATGATGCGCAACCTCGCGATGTCGATCTCGCTGTACTCCGGACAGATGTGCACGACGCCGCAGAACCTGTTCGTTCCGGCCGGCGGCATCACGGCGAACGGCGAGAAGCTTCCGTTCGACGAGGTCGTGGGCGCGCTGGTGAAGGCGGTCGACGGGCTGCTCGGGGATCCGGCGCGCGCGGCCGGCGTGCTCGGTGCGATCGCGACCGACGCGACCCTCCGGCGCGTCGAGGAGGAGAACGCGAAGCCGGGCGTCGTGCGGCGCAGCGAAGCGGTGCAGAATCCCGACTTCCCGAACGCGCGTGTGCGCTCGCCGCTGATCGCGGTCGTCGACGCGAATGATCGCGAGCGCTACGACCGCGAAGCGTTCGGGCCGATCGCGTTCGTCGTGCGAACCGCGGATACGGACGAGTCGCTGCGGCTGGCGACCGACGAGTCGAAGCGCAAAGGCGCGATCACGGCGATCGTGCACTCGACCGATCCGGCCGTGCTCGAGAAGGCGCAGCGCTGGGCGCGCGACGGCAAGGTGAATCTCGCGGCGAACCTCACCGGCGGGCTGCTGGTCAACCAGTCGGCGGCGTTCAGCGACTACCACGTCAGCGGCGGGAACCCGTCGGGAAACGCCTCGCTCACCGACGCGGCGTTCGTCGCCAACCGGTTCCGCATCATCGAGACGCGAACGCCGGTCGCGTGAGCACCACGGAGCTGGATCCGCACGTCTTGGCGCGGCGCTGCGCCGAGGCGATGCTGGAGCGCGACCAGGCCTCGCAGGCGCTCGGGATCGTGCTCGAGGACGCCGGTCCCGGGTGGGCGCGCGCCTCGATGACGATCCGCGAGACGATGGTCAACGGACACGCCATCGCGCACGGCGGCGTGACCTACACGCTCGCCGACTCCACGTTCGCGTTCGCCTGCAACTCGCGCGACGAGCCGAACGTGGCGCTGCAGTGCTCGATCTCGTACCTCTCGTCGGTGAAGCTCGGCGACCGGCTCGTCGCCGAGGCGGAAGAGCGTTCGTCGAAAGGACGCACGGGCGTGTACGACATCACCGTCACGCGCGACGGCGAACCGGTCGCGCTGTTCCGCGGCGTCTGCTACCGGATCCGGGGGACGGTGCTCGGAGGCGCGACGACCTGACCGCCGCGGAGCGCGCCGCCGACGGAACGCTCGTTCTGCGCGGCGAGCCGCTGCGCGCGCACGCGGTGACGCTCACGGCGCTGCTCGACGCGGCGGCCGCCCACGCGCCGCGGCGGACGTTCTTGGCGGAACGCGACGGCCGCGGCGTCTGGCGCGAACTGACGTACGCGCGCGCCGCGGAGCTCTCGTTTCGGATCGGCGCCGGGCTGCGCGCCCTCGGCGCGTCACGCTCCCGGCCGCTGCTGATTCTCAGCGAGAACGGGATCGACCACGCGCTCGCGACGCTCGGCGCATATCGTGCCGGCGTTCCGGTCGTGCCGCTCGCGCCGGCGGCCGGCCGGTCGGCGGGCGACGACTACGCACGGCTGCGCGAGCTCGCCGCGAAGGTGCGTCCCGCCGCCGCGTTCGCCGCCGACTTCGCCGCGTACGCCGGCGCGGCGCGCGCGCTCGGCCCGGAGGTGCGGTTCGTCGCGGTCGACCCGCCGCGCGGCCCCGGCTGCATCGCCTTCGAGGCGCTCGCGATGCGCGCGCCGCTCCACGCGCCCGACGTCCCCGGCGAGACGATCGCGAGGATCACGTTCGCGTCGCGCGCGTACGGCGAGACGCGCGGCGTCGTGCGCACGCACGCGATGCTGTGCGCCGCGCTCGAATCGCTCACGCAGCTCTGGCCCTTCCTCGAGGACGAGCCGCCGGTCGTGGTGGACCGGCTGCCGTGGAGCCGCGCGCTCGGCGGCGAGACCGTGTTCGGCATCGTGCTGCGCCACGCCGGGACGCTCTACGTCGAGCAGCCGCCGCGCGGCGAGGCCGACGAAGCGCGCGGCGCGCGGCTGCGTGCCGAGGTCGCGCCGACGCTCGCGTTCGACGTCCCGCTCGGCTGGACGCACTGGGTCGAGCGGCTGCGCGGCGACGACCTGCTGCGCGAGCGCTGGCTCACGCGCCTGCGGCTTGCGTGCTGGAGCGGCGCTCCGCTCGCGCACGCGACCCGCGACCGGCTGCGCGCGCTCGGCGTCCCGCTCGCCGCGCTCTGGGGGACGACGGAGACGTCGATGACGACGACGGTGACGCGCGAGACCGCGCCCCCGGCCGACGCGATCGGGACGCCGGCGCCCGGCGTCGAGCTGAAGCTCGTGCCGCACGGCGATGCCTTCGATGCGCGCGTGCGCGGGCCGCAGGTGACCAGCGGCTATTGGTGGCGCGCCGACCTCGCCGCCTCCGCGTTCGACGAGGAAGGCTACTATCGCACCGGCGATCTCGTCCGCCCGCTCGATCCGCGCGCGCCGCAGGACGGTCTGCAGCTCGCGGGACGGGCCGACGATCGTTTCAAGCTCGCATCGGGGACGTGGGTGCGCGCGGCCGAGATCCGCGACCGTTTCCTGAAGGCGTGTCCGGACGCGGCCGACGCGATCGTCACCGGAGACGGCCGCGAGTGGGTCGGGATGCTCGTCTGGCCGCGCGAGGGCGCGGCGCCGGACGATCGGACGCTGCGGACGGCCGTCGAAGACGCCGCGCTCACGCTCTCGCGCGCCGAGCCGGCGTTCCCGCGCATCGCTCGCATCCTCGTCGTCTCCGCGCCGCTCGCGGCCGACGAACGAAACGCCGACGGCAGCCCGGACCGCACCCGCGTCGTCGATCGCCGCGCGCGATCGCTGGCGCGGCTGTACGCGAGCGAGCCGGACGCCGACGTGATCGTGCCGTGAGCGGAGCGAACGCATGCGCTTGCGATCCATGCACCGCCGGGGATCGTCGCGCGGGACGGCGTCCATGAACGCCGGCTTCGTCGCAGGCGTCAACGTCGGCGGCACGACGACCAGCGTCGTCGTGGGCTCGCCCGACGGCGCGATCGTCGACAAGCGCGCGTGGGCGACGCAGTCGCGCGACGGCGAGGCGCTCTACGGCGCGATTGTCGATGCATTGCGGGCGATCGCGCGCGACGCGACGCGCATCGGCGTCGCGATCGGCGGCCCGATGAACGCGCGCGACGGCGTCGTGCTGACGGCGCCGCACCTGCCCGGGATGCACGGCTTCCCGCTCGCGGCACGTCTCCGCGAGGACGTCGGCGTGCCGGTCGCCGTCCATCACGACGCCGCCGCATGCGCGCTCGCCGAGTACCGGTGGGGCGATCACCGCGGCGCCGGCGGGCTCGCATACCTGACGTGCGGCACGGGGTTCGGCGCCGGCGTCGTCATCGACGGGCGGGCCCGCTACGGCGGAAGCGGTCTGTCGTCCGAGCTCGGTCACGTGCGCTACCGCGACGACGGCCCCGACGTCTTCGGCAAGCCGGGCTGCTTCGAATCGTACGGCTCGGCGAGCGCGCTCCCGGCGCTGGCACGCCGCTACGATGGCTCGTTCGACGCGACGACGGGCGAAGACGTCGCGCGGCGCGCCGCGCGCGGCGACGCGATCGCGCAGCGCGCCATCGACGACAACGCCGGCGCCGTGGGCGCCGCCTGCGCGCTGCTCGCCGACCTCCTCGTTCTCGACGTCGTCGTCCTCGGGAGCCTGGCGACGTATCTCGGCGAGTCGTGGATCGCGCGCGTCCGCGAGACGTTCGTGCGCGAAGCGCTGCCCCGGCACGCCGCGGCGTGCATCGTTCGCGCGCCATCGCTGGCGAACGTCCAGGACCTCAGCGGCCTCGCCGCCGCGCTCGAAGCCGTGCCGCGCTAGCCCTGCAGCTGCTGGAGCGCGGCGCGGGCGTTGTCGGCGCGAGCGTCGTTGGGCGGCGCGTGCTTCAGGTAGGCGCGAAAGTCGGCGATCGCGTCGGTGCGCCGCCCGATCGCCTGCAGCACCACGCCGCGATTGAACAGCGCCGCGGGAAACCCGGGACGTTCGCGCAAGACCCGGTTCAGCTCGGCGAGCGCGGAAAGGTCGTGTCCGCTCTCGTGCAGCGTCGTCGCGTAGTCGGTGCGGACGTCGGGGTTGCCGGGATCGAGAGCGAGCGCGCGGCGGAAGTACCCGCCGGCTTTGTCGTACTGCTGCGCGTCGAATTCCATGTCGCCGAGCTGCACGAGCGCGGCGATATCGTTCGGATTCTTCGCGAGCCGCGCGCGCAGCGCGGTCAGCTCCTGCATGACCGCGGCGGGCGGGCCGCCCGCGGATTCGCCGCCGCCGGTGGACGCGCCGGGCAGCGCCGTTCCGCCCGAGATCGGTCCCGTTCCCGTCTGCGGGACGGTGAAGACGCCGGGCGGCTCGGTCGCGATCGGCGCGGGCGTCGCGGCGATGCGCGCGTCGCCCTGCTCGGCGACGGTTCCGCTCGGGCCGAACGCCGCGCCCGTCGTGCCGAAGCCGATGCGCAAGAAATACGCCATCACGCCCAAGAACAGCACGGCGAAGACGGCGAGCACCGGGACGGCGATGCGCGGAGGAAGTCCCACGCGCCGGTCTTGGCGAATCACGCCGCATGCTCCCGGGTCTCCCCGACGTCGCCGAGCTGCAGCTCCTGTTCGCGCAGTACAACTTCATGCACTTCGACGGCGAGATCCCGGCCTATCGCATCGCCTACAACGCGCGCTTCTCGAACCTCGCCGGCCGCATCACGTACAAGCCGCCGCTGATCGAGCTTTCGCCGAAGCACCTCATCGGGAAGCCCGACGAGCTCCGCGACACGCTGCTCCACGAGATGATCCACGCGTGGCTGCACGCGCGCGGGCAGAATCCCGGCCACACCGCGACGTTCAAGAAGAAGATGCGCGAGCTCGGCCTGCGGTCGATCTACCACGACCTCGGCAAGGCGGCGCCGCTGAACGAGTCGCCGAAGCGCTACATCCTGCGCTGCGAGAAGTGCCTCGTCGAGGCGCTGCGCAAGCGCAAGCCCTCGCCGAACCTGCGCTGCGCGCGCTGTCGCCGGCCGATCGCGGTCTTCGAGGTCGTCGAGATCCGCCCGGTCGAACTGGGCCGCGCCGCGCGCGCGTCCGGTTAGAGCGCCGCGCTGTAGTAGGTGTAGCCGTTCTCCTGAAGGACGGCGAGCGCGGCGATCCCCGCCGGAACCGCGACGATCCCGGGGAGCAAGTGCCGGCGAAGCTGGCCCTGCAGCGTCGCGGCGTTCGGCGCGCCGGCGCCGTTGCCGGCGGCCATGATGCCGTTCGCCAGACCGCCGAGCGCGGTGTTGCAGGCGAAGAACGCGACGCCGCGCAGCTGCAGCGCGGGGACGGAATGGTCGGCGTTCGCGCCGAGCGTCGAGGAGGCGTGCGCGAACGGATTCTCCGCCGCGCTCGCCGTGAAAAACTCGTTCTTCACCGAGTGCACGACGTCGGCGAGACGGTGGACGCGCCACGCTTCGTCGTCCAGCGCGATCGCGACCGCGGAGCCGGCGAGCACCACCGCGAGGTGCACGTTCGCCGGCGGCTCGCCCCAGCCGCTCTCGAACCCGTTGAGCGAGTTCACCGCGAACTGGAGGGCTGCGCCGTCGGCGATGCGCACCGTGCCGATCGCCTGACGATGCCGGGCGCCGGTGCGGATGCGCTCGACGAACGCGCGCAGGTCGATCACGTCGGCGGATTGGGCCGCGGCGGGCGCCGGCGACGCCGCGAACCCGGCTGCGGCGCCCGCGGCGCCCGCCGCCCATGCCGCGGCGGCCCCCGTCGCGAGAAAGCCCTTCCTCGTCTCCATGCGGCGAGCATACCCCTCGCTCCGCCCGCCGTACCGGCGAGGCGCCGCCGACCGCAACGCGTCGCGTCGCGTCGCGTCAGCCGAGGTGACGGATCACGAGGCCGATCGCCGCGGCGATGAACGCGTACGCGACGAGGCTGATCAGCAGCGGCGAGGAGACGCGCCGCGCGATGCGCGGACCGATCGCGCCGCCGACGAGCCCGCCGAGCGCGAGCGGCGCCGCCGCCGCCCAATCGACGTCGCCGCGCAGCGCGTGCGTCGCGATCCCGATCGGCGAGGTCGTCGTGACGACGAACGCCGTCGTCGCGGTGACGATGTGCGGCACCATCCGCGCCGCGATCAGCAGCACCGGGATCGACACGACGCCGCCGCCGATCCCGAAGAACGACGAGAAGAACCCGAGCGGGAAGCCCGCCGCGATCCCGAATCGCGGGTCGTGCGCGAAGGTGCGTTCGTGCGCCGCGCGCGACGCGAGCGCGCGCCGCCGCAGCACGAGCACCGCGAGCACGACCATCAGGATCCCGTACGCGACGTCGAAGCCTTGGGGCGAGGCCGCGCGGACGGCGAACGCGCCGGCGATCCCGCCGGGAACCGCGCCGGCGGTGAACGGCAGCGCGATGCGCAGGTCGACGCGGCGATCGCGCAGATAGCCGAGCGTCGCGCTCCCGGTGTTCGCGAACACCATCACGAGCGAGGTGGCCGCGGCGGTCGCGGGGGCCACGCCGAACGCGAGCCGCAGCACCGGCACGACGACGAACCCGCCGCCGAGCCCGACGAGCGAGCCGAAGACGCTCGCGGCCGTCCCGACGAGGAACAGCACGAGCGCTCCGCTCGCCGTCATCCGGTGCGGCCGCTCAGCGCCCGATCAGCTCTGCACGCGCCCGATGTAGCGCCGGTCGCGCGTGTCGATGCGAATCACGTCGCCCGGGTTGACGAAGAGCGGCACCTGCACGGTGGCACCGGTCTCGAGCTTCGCCGGCTTCGTCGTGCCCGTCGCGGTGTCGCCCTTGAAGCCGGGATCCGTCTCCTCGACCTTGAGCTCGACGTGCGCGGGCAGCGCCGCGCCGATCGCCTGACCGTCGTGGAACTGGACGTCGATGCGCATCCCGTCTTTGAGGAAGTCGGCGGGATCGCCGATGATGTCGCGCTGCAGCGTGACGTTCTCGTACGTCTCGTTGTCCATGAAGTGGTAACCGTCGGCGTCGTTGTAGAGCATCTGCATCTCGCGGTTGTCGACGGTCGCGCGCTCCAGCTTCTCGCCGGCGCGGAACGTGCGCTCGACCGTCGCGCCGGACTTCACGTTCTTGAGCCGGGTACGGACGAACGCCGAGCCCTTTCCCGGCTTGACGTGCAGAAACTCGATGACGGTCCACAGCTGACCGTCGATGACGATCGTGACGCCGTTGCGGAAATCGTTCGAAGAGATCATTATCGGTCGAAGCTTTTCTCCAAAAATCGTCGCGCCAACTGCGAAGACGTGGCGTTCACGATGGCCGCTTCGCTTTCAAGAGCGAAAGCCGGTTCTCCGTCCCGCGCCGCAGACGCTCGAGATTCTCGTGGTGGCGTGCGATGATGAAGATCGCCGACACCACGCCGTAGACGAGCCCGACCGTGCCGACCCCGAACCAAAGGACTGCTGCCATGGCTACCGAGGCGAGCATGGAGCCGAGCGAGGCGAAGCCCGCCGCCAGCACGGCCGCCAGCCAGACGAGGGCGAACGCGAACCCGGCCGGCCACCACAGGGCGAAGAGCGCGCCGAAGTGCGTCGCGACGCCTTTCCCGCCGCGCCCGCCGAGGAACGGCGACCAGCAGTGGCCGACGACCGACGCGAACGCGGCGACGGCGGCGGCCGTCGTGCCGCCGAGCGCGCCGGCGGCGAGGGTGGGCGCGAAGCCTTTGAGCGCGTCGAGCACGAGGACCGCGATCGCGCCGCGCTTCCCGAGCGTGCGCAGCGCGTTCGCCGCCCCGATGTTCCCGCTCCCGGCGCTGCGGATGTCCGTTCCGTAGAACGCGCGCGAGACGAGCACGCCGAACGGGATCGATCCGACGACGAACGCGACGAGCGCGACCGCGACGAGCAGCCCGCCGTTCACGCCTCGACCTCGCCGGGCTCGTCCCGTCGTGAGCGGAACTCGAACGTGAGCGGGACGCCTTCGAAGTCGAACTCCGCGCGCAGCGTGTTCTCGATGAAACGGCGATACGAGGCCGGGACGAGCTCCGGGTCGTTGACGTGAAAGACGAACAGCGGCGGATGGGTCTGCGGCTGGGACACGTAGAGGATCTTGAGCGGCTTGCCGGACGTGATCGGCGGGGGATGCGCGAGCACCGCGTCGCGCACGACCTGGTTCAGCCGCGCGGTCGCGATGCGGCGGTCGAGGTTCTCGGCGACGCGGTCGACGATCGGCATGAGGCTCTGCAGGCGGCGCTTGGTCTTGGCCGAGAGGAACGTCACGGGCGCGAACGAGGCGAACGGAATCTGCGCGTGGATCTCGTTCGCCAGCTCGTTCTGACTGAACTCGCCCAGCTCGCGAACGAGGTCGTACTTGTTGCCGACGATCACGAGGGCTTTGCGCTCTTCGAGCGCGAGCCCGGCGAGGCGGCGGTCCTGCGCGGTCGGGCCTTTGAGCGCGTCGACGAGCAGCACGACGACGTCCGCGCGCGACATCGCCTTGAGCGAACGCAGCGACGAATAGTACTCGAGCGCGCCGTGATGCGTCGCCTTCTTCCGCACGCCCGCGGTGTCGATGAGCCGGAACGTCCGGCCCTTCCACCGATACAGCGTGTCGATCGCGTCGCGCGTCGTCCCCGGGACGTCCGAGACGATCGCGCGCTCCTCGTCGAGCAGCGCGTTCAGCAGCGAGGACTTGCCGACGTTCGGCTGGCCGATGAGCGCGAGCGAGAGCTCCGCTTCCCCGACGGCGCCCGCGTCGTCCGGCGGAAGCCGCTCGACGATCGCGTCGAGCAGATCGCCGGTGCCTTCGCCGTGCAGAGCCGAGACGCCGATCGGCTCACCGAAGCCGAGCCCGCTGAACTCGGCGTGGATCGACGCGGCGGCGCGCGGCGACTCGATCTTGTTCGCGACGAGGAGCACCGGCCGGCGCGTGCGGCGCAAGATGTGCGCGACGTCGTCGTCGACGGCGGTCAGCCCCTCTTGCGCATCGACGACGAACACGATCAGGTCGGCGTCGCGCGCCGCCGACTCGGCCTGCGAGCGCGTCCCGCGCGCGATCTCGTCGGCGGGATCGATCTCGCTCTCGATCCCGCCGGTGTCGACGAGGGTGAACGCGCGGCCCGCCCACTCGGCGAGCCCGTAGAGCCGGTCGCGCGTGACGCCGGGCGTATCTTCGACGATCGCGAGCCGCTGGCCGAGCAGCCGGTTGAAGAGGGCGCTCTTCCCCACGTTCGGGCGCCCGACGACGGCGACCGTCGCGGGCCGGACGCGGAGGGAAGGTGCGAGGGCTTCCGGCATGACCGCCCAAGGTTCCATCGATATGCTCCGTCGCCTCGCGGCTGCGGTCGCGTGCGTCGTCTTCCTCGCCGCCGTCCCGACCGGCTCCCTCTACGTAACCAGCCTGCCGAGCGGTGCCGACGTGTGGATCGACGGGACGTACGTCGGGCGCACGCCCGCCGTCATCGACGCCCTCGGCCCCGGCCGTCACACGGTCGGGCTCGCCATGGCCGGCTGGACCCCCCAGCAGGTCGACGTGACGATCGCGGCCGGGCAGACGACGCTGAGCTCGACGAAGCTCGACCGGGCCGACGGCCGGCCTCGGGGCAGCGGCGAGATCTGCGTCCGCGGCGTCCCGGCGACGAGCGTGTACCTCGACGGGGTGCCGATGCGGCCGGGGAAAGACGGGAGCTTCGCGGCGCCGGCCGGAACCCACGAGCTCGCGGTCCATACGCGGCAAGGCCGCATGACGCGGGCGGTGACGGTGTGGCCGCAGACGCGGACCGACGTCGTGCTCACTCCCGACGTGCAGCCGCAGCGCCCGAGCGTCGTCGCGCCGGCGGACGGCTACGTCCCGGCCAGCGCGATCCGGATCGACGGCGCGAAGATCGTCGTGCGCTACCGCAGCCACGAGATCGTCGCGCACTTCGGCCAGACGGTCTACCGGGTCGACGGCAAGAACGTCGACTACGCCGAAGCCCCGACGCAGATCGGAAACCGCCTCTACCTGCCGCTCGAGCTGCTCACGACCCTCGCCTCAGGAAACCCGTAGTGCCGCAAATCTCCATCGAGACCGCCTGATCCGTGCCGCAGATCTACATCGAGACGCACGGCTGTCAGATGAACGACGCCGACTCGCAGGACATCGCGCGGCGCGCGCTCTCGGCCGGCTTCACGCTGGCCGAGCGGCCCGAAGACGCCTCCGTGCTGGTGCTGAACACGTGCACGGTGCGCGACAACGCCGAGCGTCGCGCGTACGGGCGCATCGCCCACTGGAAGGCGGTCAAGGACGCCGATCCGTCGGTCAAGGTCGTCGTCACCGGGTGCCTCGCCGAACAGGACAAGGACCGCATGCGGCGCATCGTCCCGCACGTCGACGGCGTGTTCGGGACGCGCGAGCTCGGCGCGCTCGGCGACGCGCTCGCGTCGTGGCGCGGCGAGTACTCCGACGACGACCTGACCGTCGACCGCGAGATCGACACCCTCCTCGGCGGCGCCGGCGAAGGGATCGCCGGCCCGTACGACGCGCTGCGCGGGTTCGTCACCGTCCAGCGCGGGTGCTCGTACTACTGCACGTTCTGCATCGTGCCGCACGTGCGCGGCCGCTTCGACCACCGGCCGATGGGCGAGATCCTCGCCGAAGCCCGCGCGAAGGCGGAGGCGGGTGCGCGCGAGATCACGCTCGTCGGGCAGACGGTCAACGCGTACAAGGAGCCGGCGACGGGCGCCGACTTCGCCGAGCTGCTCGAGGCGATCTGCGCGATCGATGCGGTCGAGCGCGTCGGCTTCATCAGCTCGCACCCGAAGGACCTCAACGAGAAGCTCGCGCGCGTCTGCGCGACGCTGCCGAAGATGAACCCGCGATTCCACCTCGCGCTGCAATCGGGCTCGAACGCGATGCTGCGCCGGATGAACCGCAAGTACACGATCGAAGAGTTTCTCGACCGCGTCGCCACGTTCAAAGCGCACAACCCCGGCTGGGCGATCACCACCGACATCATCGTCGGCTTCCCCGGCGAGACGGAAGAGGACTTCCGGAAGACGCTCGACGTGTGCGCGACGGGGATGTTCGCGCAGGCCTACATGTTCGTGTATTCGCCGCGGCGCGGGACGCCGGCGGCGGTGTGGCACGAGAAGAACGCCGTCCCGGCCGACGTCGCCGCCGACCGCTTCCGGCGGCTCGTCGCGGTGCAGGACGCGGCGGTGACGGCGTACCACCGGCGCAAGGTCGGCACCACGGTGCGCGCGCTCGTGCACGGCATCTCGCGCAAAGATCGCGCGAAACTGAGCGCCAAGACGGTCGACAACGTGACGGTCAACTTCCCGCTGATCGAAGCGGTGCCGGATCTCGAGCGGCCGTGGGCCGACGTGCGGGTCGAGAGCGCGTCGGTCTGGGGCGTGCGCGGGACGTGCGTCGGACGCGCCGCGCGATTCGACGGACCCGCCGAGCCGCTCGCGCCCCAGATCATCGATCTGATCGGCGCGTAACCTCGCGCAGCGTGCCGTCCGGATCGAGACGGAGCCGTGCACCGCGCCAGCGCACGGCTCCGCCGCCGAAGCCCGCGATCCAGACGGCGAACCCCAGCGCGTCGCGCAGCGGGACGAGCGTCTCGCGGAGGAGCCACGGGAGCGGCGCGGGCTGCGCGCCGCCCGGCGGAATGCGGCGCCGCCCGAGGACGCCGTGCGCGCGCCGCTGCAGCGCGACCCGGGCGACGAGCGCGACGCGGAGCAGGATGCGCGCGGCGCGGCGGTCGCGCGCCAGAAGCCAGGCGAGCGCGGCGAGCGGCAACGGGTAGGTGAGCGCGATGCCGGGATAGCTCGCCGGACGGACGGTGCGGATCGTGCGCGCCCACCGCAGCTCGTGGCGGAAGAGCGCCGCGATGCCGCGTTCGTGCACGACGTTCGTGACGACGAACGGGACGAGCGCGACGCGCATGCCGCGCTCGGTGACGAGGCGGCCCAGCACGTGATCGTCGGCGACGTGGCTGGCCAGCGCGCGCGCGCCGCCGATCGCCGCGAACACGTCGCGGCGGACCGCCATCGTCGCGCCGAAGCAGTAGCGCAGCGGCTCGAGCGCCGTCGCGGCGAGCACCGAGGGCGCGAACTGCTCGGTGATCCACATCGCGCCGAGCGCGTCGACGACGCTGCGCGTGGCCGGTTCGCCGGCGTAGATGCACGTCGCCGCGCCGACGTCCGGATCGTCGAACGCGGCGGCGACCGCGTCGAGCCAATCCGCGGCGACCCGCATGTCGCTGTCGGCGATCGCGAGGATCTCGCCGCGCGCCTCGCCGAGCGCGCCGCGCAGGTTGGCGATCTTCGGGTTCGCGAACCGCGGCTCGTCCGCCGGTGCGCCGCCGGCGACGATGCGAACGCGAGCCGGGAAGGCGGCCGCGACCCGGCGAGCGACCGGGAGCGCGGCGTCGAGCTCGTCGCGTACGGCGAGCACGACGTCGAACGCCGGGTAGTCCTGCGTGCAGAAGGAGCGCAGATTCCCTTCCAGCTGCGGCTCCTCGCCGTGCAGCGGCTTCAGCACGGTGACGTGCGGACGGCGCCGCGCGGGCGCCCGCTCGCGCCGGCGGCGCTCGAACGCGCCCAGCCGCGTCAGCGCGAACGCGGTGTAGGCGACGCTCGCCGCGGCGGCGCCGAACGCGAGCGCCGACGCGACGCCGCGAACGTCAGCGCGCACGCGCGAGATCGCGAAAGGCGATCCGCTCGGTGCCGTTCGCGCGCGCGGCCGCGACGACGCGCGGGCTGACGAGCGCGGCGAACTCCTCTTCGAGCCGGTACGTCGCCAGATCGGGCGCGATCCCCGGCCATCGGCCGGTGGCGGCGTGGAAGTACATCTCCGTCGTCCCTTCGGGGAGCTGCGCGAGGTAACCCAGGACGCGCTCTTCGGTCATGCGGCCGGTGTCGTTGAAGCCGAACACGTGGTCGTTGTGCGCGATCCCGCGCGCCCGCATCCGCGCCTTCATGAGACGCAGGAACGGCGCGAAGAATATCGCCTGGGCGGCGCGGGCACCGAAGTGCTCGCGCGAGGCCCGCCAGCCGGGGACGAACGGCTCGTCGGGGATGCGCATCGGCGGCGAGCCGAAGTCGCGGGCGACGCGCAGGATCAGCCGCATCACGGTCGGGTGGAGGTGGTAATGGCATTGCGCGTTGACGTGGTCGAACGCGAGTCCGGTCGCGGCGAACGCTTCGAACTGCGCTCGGATCTCGGCTTCGAGCTGCCGCTGCACGGCGGCGCTGAAGAAGTAGCGGACGCCGATCCGGGTCAGGTCGCCGGAGAAGCATCCGCCGGCATCGACCAGATCGGGGATCCTGGCCGGCGGCAGCACGGAACGGCCGGCGACGACGACGACGTGGAGCCCGACGCCGAGCCCGGGGTTCGCGCGGGCGCGCGCGACCGCGTCCGCGGCCGCCGGCTCGGCGACCATCAAGCTCGCGGCGCTCACGATCCCCTCGCGATGGCCGCGCTCGATCGCTTCGTTCACCGGAACGGAGAGTCCGAAATCGTCGACCGTGACGATCAGGCGGCGCACCGGGCACCCGTGCGTTCCGCGGCGCTTGCACCCCTGCTGCGAAGGGTGCACAATCAGAGCGTGGGGCTCGATCTCATCATCGGCGTGCTGGCCGCAGCATTCCTGACGTTGCTCGGGACGGGCGGCCTGACGCCGGACGGCGATCGGTCGGGGCGCGCGCCGGTGCGCCCGTTCACCTTCGTCCGCATCCCGTCGGACGACGACGCCGACGCGCAGATCTGGCCGCTCGGCTGGAACTGATTCCACCGAATCCACAGAGTTCCGACATCATCCACAGGGAGCGAGCGCCGCGCGCCGTGAAGCGGCGGCAGATGCGGGCAGGGCGCGCGTGACGACGACCGCGACGTGGTCGCCGATGCTCGAGCAGTATTTCGGGATGAAGCACCGCTATCCCGAAGCCATCCTGCTCTCGCGCGTCGGCGATTTCTACGAGGCGTACGGCGACGACGCGGAGACGATCGCGCGGGCGCTCTCGATCGCGCTCACCTCGAAGGAGGCCGGCGGCGGACGGCGCGTCGCGATGGCGGGCGTGCCGTATCACGCGCTGGACGGCTATCTCGCGAAGCTCGTGCAGCAGCGCCGCGTCGTCGCGCTCGCCGAGCAGCTCGAGGCGCCGGTCCCGAACAAGCTGGTGCGCCGCGACGTCGTGCGCGTCGTCACGCCGGGGACGCTGATCGAAGAGCACATCCTCGAACGGTCCGCCCACAATTATCTCGCCGCGATCACGGCGTTCGACGACGTGATCGCGCTCGCCCACGCCGACATCTCGACCGGACACGTCGCGGCGACCGCGTTCGACGGCGAGTCGGCGCTCGAGGACGCGCTCGCCGAGATCGCGCGGCTCGATCCGGCGGAGCTCGTCGCCGACGTCGCGCCCGACGTTCGTCCGGCGCTCGAGGCGGAGCTCGAGAACGCACGAACGAGGATCACCGTCCCGGTCCTCGCCTCGGTCGACCAGCGCGTGCGCGAGCCGATCGACGGCTTCTCGTCGGACGCCTCGCTCGCGATCCATCGCGCGCTCGACGCGCTCGGCGCGTTCGTGCGCCGCGTCAGCGTTCAGCAGGGCGGCGCCGGTCCGGCGCTGCGCGCCGTGCAATACTACCGGCAGGCGACGTTTCTCGCGCTCGACCCGAACACGCGCAAGCACCTCGAGCTGACGAAGGCGCTCGGCGCGAACCCGAAGGCGACGCTGCTGGCGACGATCGACCGCACGAAGACGGCGATGGGATGCCGGCTGCTGGGGCGCTGGCTGCAGGCGCCGCTCGTCGACGCGGAGGCGATCGGCGCGCGCGCCGACTGCGTCGCGACGCTCGTCGGCGACGGAAACCGCCGCATCGCGCTGCAGGACGTGCTGCACGGCTGCTTCGACCTCGAGCGCATCGCGCAGAAGGTGCGCTTCCGGCGCGCGCTCCCGCGCGACCTCGGCTCGCTGCGCCGCACCCTCGCGCTCCTCGACCCGATCGGCGACGCGCTGAGCGATCCGGCGCTCCCCGCCGGGCTGCGCCGCATCGCGAGCCGGCTCGGCGACTTCGGCGCGCTCCGCCGCGACGTCGAAACGACGCTCGTCGACGATCCGCCGGCGACGCTGGTCGACGGCGGCGTCATCCGGCCCGACGCCAGCGCCGATCTCGCCGACTGCGTCGCGCTGCGGGGCGACGCGCGCGCGCGGATCGCCGCGCTCGAGGAGCGCGAGCGGCAGCGCACCGGGATCAAGTCGCTGAAGGTCAAGTACGCGTCGGCGTTCGGCTACGCGATCGAGATTCCGAAGGCGCAGGCGGCGAACGTCCCCGGCGACTACACGCGCCGTCAGACCCTCGCGAACGGCGAGCGGTTCGTCACGCCCGAGTTGCGCGAGCTCGACGTCGCGATCGCGTCGGCGGAGTCGCGGCAGCTGCGGCTCGAGCAGGCGCTGTACGACGGTCTCGTCGAGCGCGTCGCGGCCCGCGTCGACGACTTGCTCGCCACGGCCGACGCGCTCGCCGAGCTCGACGCGTACTGTTCGCTCGCGCAGGTCGCCGGCGAGCGGGGGTACGTGCGTCCGGCGTTCGTCCCGGAGAGCCGGATCGAGATCGTCGACGGACGGCATCCCGTGATGGAAGCGCTGCTCGGCTCGTCGTTCGTCCCGAACGACGTCCGGCTCGACGTCGACCGCGCACGGTTCATCCTGCTGACCGGTCCGAACATGGGCGGAAAGTCGACGTACCTGCGGCAGACCGCACTGCTCGTGCTCCTCGCGCAGATCGGTTCGTTCGTTCCCGCGCGCTCGGCGACGCTCGGCATCGTCGACCGCATCTTCACGCGGATCGGCGCCGGCGACGACCTCGCCTCGGGACAGTCGACGTTCTACATCGAGATGGCGGAAGCGGCGAACATCCTGCGGCGCGCGACCGATCGCAGCCTGCTGCTGATCGACGAGATCGGCCGCGGAACCGGCACCGTCGACGGCCTGGCGATCGCGCAGGCGATCTGCGAGTATCTGCTCGAGCGCGAGTCGCACGCGCCGCTCGCGCTGTTCGCGACGCACTTCCACGAGCTGGTCGCGCTCGCCGAGCGCTGGCCGCTCGTCGCGAACTTCCACATCACGGCGGTCGAGAGCACCCGCGGCGGCGCGCCGGTGTTCTCGCATCGGGTCCTCCCCGGATCCTCGTCGCGCTCCTTCGGGATCGAAGTCGCGCGCATGGCCGGACTCCCGCCCTCGGTGGTGGAGCGTGCGCGCGAAGTCGCCGCGGCGCTCGAGGGACGACCCACGCTCGAAGCCGCCGTGCCGCTGCGCGGGCGCCTCGCGAAACCGGCCGTCGTCGAGCAACCGCTGCTGTTCGAGCTGCAGTAGCCGCGGCCTCGGACCGCTCTCGGCCGAAGGGCAGCAATCGCGGCGCGGTATGCGGCGGCGCGGCGGCGAACTGCGGGCGGGTGATCAGGGTGCTCGATCCGGAGACGATCGGTCAGATCGCCGCCGGCGAGGTGATCGAACGGCCGCTCTCGGTCGTGAAGGAGCTCGTCGAGAACGCGCTCGACGCCGACGCGACGCGGATCGCCGTGCGCGTGCGCGGCGGCGGGCTCGTCGAGATCGAGGTGGCCGACGACGGGATCGGCATCGCGCCGGACGAGCTGCGCCTCGCCCCGACGCGTCATGCGACCTCGAAGATCGTCGATGCCTCGGGGCTGGCGCGCGTCGACACGCTCGGCTTCCGCGGCGAAGGGCTCGCGTCGGTCGCCGCCGTCGCCGCCGTGACGATCGTCTCGCGCACCGCCGGCGCCGAGATCGCGACCGCCATCGAGGCGAGCGGCGAGACGGTCGGCGAGCCGCGGCCGGTCGCCGGCCCGCCGGGGACGCGGGTCGTCGTCCGCGATCTCTTCGGCAACGTGCCGGTGCGGCGCGAGTACCTGCGTTCGCCGTCGGCCGAGTTCGGCCGCATCGCGTCCTGGCTCGCGACCCTGGCCCTCGCGTACCCGCACGTCGGGTTCACGCTCGAGCACGACGGCAAGACGGCATTCGCGTTTCCGCCGGGCGACGATCTCGCGCCGCGGCTGCGGCACGTCTTCGGCGCGTCGTCGACCGCGATGCTCCCGGTGCACGCCGACGAGCGGTATGCCGGCGTGCGCGGCTGGGTCTCCTCGCCCGGCGACGACCGCCCCGACCGCCGGAATCAGGTGCTGTTCGTGAACGGCCGGCTGCTGCGCAGCACGCTGGTGAGCGGCGCGTGGCACGCCGCGTACCGGACGTTCGCGATGGTCGGGCGCCATCCGTACGGCGTGCTCTACGTCACCGTGCCGCCGAACGAGGTCGATCCGAACGTGCATCCGACGAAGAGCGACGTGCGGCTGCGGCACGGCGAGCGCGTCGTCGCCGTGGTGAAGGACGCGATCGCCGGCGCGCTGCGCCGCGGCGCGATCGAGCGGCTCGAACGCTCGATCTCGTTCGCGCCGCCGGCGCGAGAATCGGCCGCGCTGGCGAGCGCGATCGACTGGACCGAGACGCTCGCCGCGGCGGAAACCGCGCTGCCGGGGAACGCGCCCCACGGCGTCGCGGCGAAGCCGGCGCTGCGCGTCCTCGCGCAGGTCGACCGGACGTACATCCTTGCTACGGACGGCGAGGCCGTCGTGCTGATCGACCAGCACGCCGCGCACGAGCGGATCGTCTTCGAGCAGCTCGGCGCGAACGCGCGGGCGCAGGCGACCGCGGAGACGCTGCTGATCCCGTACTTTTTCGAGGTGCGTCCCGAAGAAGCGGATCGTCTCGAGGCCTCGCTCGACGCGCTCGCCGCGAGCGGCCTGCACATCGAGCACTTCGGCGAGCGCGCGTACCGCGTCACCGCGACGCCGGCGCGGCTCGTCCACGCCGGGCGGACGCGGCCGTTCGACGTCGCCGACTTCATCGAGTGCCTGGGCGACGAGGTGCGCGGGCTCGACGCCGATCAGCGCGTCTGGGCGTCGCTCGCCTGCCACTCCGTCGTCGTCGCGGGCGAGCGGCTCGAGTATCCGGAGATGACCGCGCTCGTGGAACGGCTGCAGCGCTGCGAGAACCCGATGCACTGCCCGCACGGCCGGCCGACGATCGTGCGGCTCGACCCCGACCGCATCGCGCGGCTGTTCAAACGGATGTGAGCCCCGGCGTTCTCGTCATCACGGGGCCGACGGCGTCGGGGAAGAGCCGCCTCGCGCTCGCGCTCGCCGAGCGCTTCGACGCCGAGATCGTCGAGGCCGACTCACGGCAGATCTATCGCGGGATGCCGATCGGGACCGCGGCGCCGGCGCCGGACGAGCGCGCGCGCGTCCGCCATCATCTCGTGGGGTTTCTCGCGCCGGACGAGCGCTATTCCGCCGCGCGCTTCGTGAGCGACGCGCTCGCGGCGATCGACGACATCCGCGCGCGCGGGAAACGCGCGATCGTCGCCGGCGGAACGGGCTTCTACATCCGTGCGCTGACCGGCGACGTCGCGCTCTCCGACGTGCACGACGAGGCGCTGCGCGAGCGCCTCGCGCGCGAGGCGCGCATCCACCCGCCGCTCGCGCTCGCCGAGTGGCTGGCGGCGATCGCACCGGGCCGCGCGGCCGCGATCTCGCCGAACGACCCGTACCGGCTGACCCGCGCGCTCGAGATCGCACTCGGCGAACGAGGCTCCCGCGCGCGGACGTCGAGCACCTTGACCGCGTCGACGCCGGCCGTGCACGAGGGCGCGAGCTCCGGCGACGTCGCGCGCCGCGAGACGCTGAAGTCGCGCGGCATCGCGTATCGGAAACTGCTGCTCGACGTTCCGCGGGACGAGCTCGACCACCGGATCGCCGAGCGGGTCGACGCGATGCTGCGCGCAGGGCTGCTCGACGAGGCCGAACGGATCGGCGCCGGCGCCGTCGCTGCCGACGCGGTCGGTTATCGCGAAGCGCTCGCGTATCTCGACGGCCGGTCGACGTACGAGGAGCTGCGCCGGCACCTGATCCGCAACACGCGCCGCTACGCGAAGCGTCAAGTCACGTGGTTCCGAACCGAGCCCGACGCGCAGCGCATCGATGCCGGCGGGGATCCGATCGCCGCGGCCGCCGGCGCCGCGGCGTCGCTCGGCTGGAGCGACGCGCGGTAGCGGTGCGAGTCAGGCCGCTTTGCCGCGACGGCCGCGCTTGAGCATCGCGCGCGCGGCGTTCCAGCCGGGCGCGCCCATCACGCCGCCGCCGGGATGCGCGGCCGCGCCGCACAGGTACAGGTTTTCGACCGGCGTGCGGTAATCGGCGTATCCGGGCGCCGGACGGAACAGGAACAGCTTGTTCAGCGTCATCGCGCCTTGGAAGATGTTTCCGCCCGTCAGATTGAACGTGCGCTCGAGATCGACGGGGCTGAGCACTTGCCGGTCGATCACCGACGCGGTGAAGCCGGGCGCGTATCGTTCGACCATCGCGAAGCACCGGTCGGCGAAGGCGTCCTTCGTCGTCTCGTCCCACCCGCCGTCGTTCAGGCGGTACGGCGCGTACTGGCAGAACATCGACATGACGTGCATCCCCGCCGGCGCGACCGTCGGGTCGACGGACGAGGGGATCGTGCACTCGACGATCGGCTCCGCGGAGAACCGGCCGTATTTCGCGTCGTCGAAGCCGCGCTCGATGAAATCCTGGTCGGGGCACAAGTGGATCGTTCCGCGGTGCTGCGGACCCGCGCTCGATCCCGGACACGCGGTGAAGTCCGGCAGCGCCGAGAGCGCGATGTTGATCTTCGCCGAGGCGCTCGCGTAGTCGATGCGGCGCACCTCGGCGAGAAACTCCGGCGGCAGCGCCTCGGGCGGCAGGAACGTCTCGAACGTGAGCCGGCAGTCGACGTTGCTGGCGACCGTCCGCGCGCGCAGCTCGTCGCCGTTCGCCAGAACCACGCCGGCGGCGCGCTTGCCGTCGAGCAGGATGCGCGCGACCTCCGACTCGGTGCGGATCTCGACGCCGAGATCGCGCGCCGCGCGGGCGAGCGCCTGCGTGAGGCCGCCCATCCCGCCTTTCACGTAGCTCCAGACGCCGCGCGCGCCGTTCGTCTCGCCCATGACGTGATGGAACAGCACGTACGCGGTTCCGGGCATCGACGGCGAGGCGAACGCGCCGATGATCGCGTCGGTCGCGAGCGTCGCCTTCAGCTCCTCGGACTCGAACCAGCGGTCGAGGATCGGCCGCGCCGCCCCGGTGAGGATCTCGACCGCCTCGCCGAGCGCGCCGTTCAGCCTCTTCGCGTCGAGCCCGAGCTTCCCGAGCGCGAGCAGATCGCCGATCCCGGGCTTCACGACGTTCGGCGGGATCTGCGTGAGCGTGGGCTCGATGACGCCCGCGACGCGCTGCAGCATCGCCTCGTACTCGGGATAGCGCTCGGCGTCGCGTGCGCTGAACTTCGCGATCTCGGCGCGGTTGGCGGCTTCGTCCGGGCCGAGGAGCAGATAGCGTCCGTCGGGGAACGGCGAGAACGACGACGGGTTCCGGACCACCAGCTCGAAGCCGTAGTCGCGCAGCCGCAGATCGCGCGCGATCTCGGGGCGGAACAAGCTGTTGACGTACGCCGCGGTCGAGACCTTGAAGCCGGGGAACGTCTCCTCGGTGACGCACGCGCCGCCGACGACGTGCCGGCGCTCGAGGACGAGCACCTTCCACTTCGCGCGGGCGAGGTAGCACGCGGTCACGAGCCCGTTGTGTCCGCCGCCGATGACGATCGCGTCGTAGATCTGCGCCATGAGCGCCTCGTTCTCGGCTCGCTTCCTCGGTCATTCCTCGTCATGCGCCGGCACGGGCGGGAGCCGCGCCGGGCGGGGCGTAAGGCAGAGACATGGCGACCCCGCGTCCCCAGCCGCTCCAAGACGTCTATCTCGCCGAGGTGAAGCGTCAGGCGGTTCCGGTTACGATCTATCTCGTCAACGGCTTCCAGCTCCGCGGCGTCGTGAAGGGCTTCGATCCGTTCACGATCGTCCTCGAGTACGAGAAGAAGGCGCACCTGATCTACAAGCACGCCGTCTCGACGATCTCGCCGCAGGGCGCCGTCGCGGGGCCGCTCGTCCCCGAGCAGGAGGAGGCCGCGGCGTCGTGACCGCCGGCGTCCCGATCGTCAAGACGAGCGGGACGGGGAACGACTTCGTCCTCGTCGACGAACGCGTCGCCCCGGTCCACGACAAGGTCGGGTTCGCGCGGCGCGTGTGCGACCGCGAGCGCGGCGTCGGCGCCGACGGGGTGCTCTTCGTCGAGCCGTCGGAGCGCTTCGACGTCCGCGTGCGGATCATCAACGCCGACGGGAGCGAAGCCGAGATGTGCGGGAACGGCATGCGCTGCGTCGGGCGCTACCTCGACGAGCACGACGGCCGCGGCGCGGCGACCGCCGAAACGCTCGCCGGGCCGATCGGGACGTCCGTCGTCTCGCGCGCGCCGTACCGCGTCGCGGTCGAGATGGGCGAGCCGCGGATCGGCGCGCCGCACGCGGTCGCGGGCCTCACCGCGATTCCCGTCGATCTGGGGAACCCGCACGTCGTCGTCCGCGTCGACGACGTCGACGCGATCGATCTCGCCGCGCTCGGGCCGCGCATCGAGCGCGACGCGCGGTATCCGCAGGGTACGAACGTTCACTTCGTCGCCGGACGAGGCGACCGCTGGCGCGTCCGCCATTGGGAGCGCGGGGCCGGTGCGACGCAGGCCTGCGGCACGGGCGCGGTCGCGGTCGCGGCGGTGCTCATCGCAAGCGGCGATGCAACCTCGCCGGTGGCGCTCGACGTTCCAGGCGGCGTGCTGGACGTGACGTGGACGCCGGGCGGGCGCGCGACGCTCGTCGGCGACGCCGTGCGGGAGTTCGAGCGAGTCTTCACGTGACGGGCCTCGCGTATACCGACGCGCGCGGCCGGATCTATTTCGACGAGACGCGCTCGGCGCTCGCCGACGGCGGCGTGGAGCGCGCCCCGCGCGCCGACGAGCTGATCCCCGCGCCGCCGGGGACCGTGACGACGATGCTTCCCGGCCGTACCCCGCTGCTGGCGGGCGGTGCGGTGATGCGCCGCCGCACGGCGCTCGCCGCGCTGCTGCCGGCCGGCTACACGCGGCTGCTGCTGCCCGCGTACCGGCGCGCCGCCGATGCGGCGCCGCTGCCGCTGTTCGGCTACACGTTCGCCTGCGTCGTGGACGACGAGCTGCACGTCGCCGCGACGCGGACCGACGAGAGCGAGGACTGGACGCCGCGCTACTTCCGCGAAGGCGAGCTCGAGACGATGCTCCGCGCGCGCCAGGCCGACGACCCGCGCAACCGCACGCTGGCGCAGCTCGCGATCTGCTCGCGCGACTACGGCTGCTTCACGGCGCAAAACGTGTTTCTCGAGCGCGGCGAAGCGGCGCTTCCCGTCTCGCCGAAATGCAACGCGGCGTGCGTCGGCTGCATCTCCGAGCTCGCTCCCGACGCGGGGATGCCTTCGCCGCAGACGCGCGTCGCGTTCGAAGCCGACGTCGACGACGTCGTGCGGATCGCCATTCGTCATCTCGAGCGGGTCCCGGACGGCGTCGTCTCGTTCGGACAAGGCTGCGAGGGCGAGCCGCTGCTGCGCGTCACGACGATCGAGCGCGCCATCGACCGCATCCGCGCCGCGCGGCCCAACGGCACGATCAACCTCAACACGAACGGCTCGCTGCCGAAGAGCCTGAAGCGGCTGATCGACGCGGGTCTGCAGGCGGTGCGGATCAGCTTGAACTCGTTCCGGCCCGACGTCTACGCCGCGTACTATCGCCCGACCGGATACGACTTGAACGACGTGCTCGCCTCGATCGCGCTGGCGAGCGACGCAGGGCTGCGTGTTTCACTGAACTACCTCACGCACCCGGGCGTCACCGACGAGCGAACGGAGGTCGAGGCGCTCGAGCGGTTTCTGGGCGCGCACCCCGTCGCGATGGTGCAGACGCGCACGCTGAACATCGATCCCGAGCGCTATTTCGCGCAGGTCGGCCGTCCGCACGATCCGCTCGGGATGCGCGAGGCGCTCCAGCGCATCGAACGCCTCGGCATCGCGCTCGGCAACTTCACCCACACCCACTAGAGGATTCGGCGCTCCGGACGAGCGCCGAATCCATCGCGGTCTTCGCTGCGCTGCGGTCCGCATCGCGGTCCTCGCCCGGCAGCGTCGCGGTTTGCGGGTGCGGAGAAGGCCGGGTGCGTTCCGGGCGTTCGGTGGCCGTGCGCGCTACGGCGCTTGGGGCGTCTTGAGGCGGCCTCGGTTCATCACCTCGCCGCCGAGGGCGATGTCGTGGGCGTGCGTCTCGACGTTCAGCTCGGTGCCGTTCGCCTTGAGCACGGTCGAGATCGAGCCGCCTTGACCGTTGGTGGCGGCGACGGTGAGCGACCCGTCGGCGTTGGCCGTGACCGTCTCGCCGCCGGAGAGGGTCAGGCTCTTGCCTTTCGCGAGCTGCACCTGACTGCCGGCGTCGACGACGGTATACGACCCGTTGCGGTTCATCGTCACGTCGTCGAGACCGTCGTTCGCGGTGACCGTCGCCGTCTGGTTGTAGGTCACGCCGTTCGCGTTCGGCTGCGTCACGGTCGTCGAGACTTTGTAGCCCCCGGCGATCCACGCCGAGTCGACGAGGTCGGGCTGCGCCGCCATGCTGTCGTATTTTTGCGAGACCTGCGTCGCCGCGCCGTTCCGGCCGAGCACGGTCCCGCTCTCGCCGATGTGCGGGTCGCCGGTCGACGTGATCTCCATGTCGCCCACGCGCTGCTGCGGCGAGACCTGATACGGCGGGAGCCATTGCGGCGGCCCGTTGCCGACGCCGCCGCCGTAGCCCGTGCCGCCGGCGTATCCGCCGGGGGCGCAGCCGCCGCCGTATCCGCCGGCGCCGTAGCCGTTCCCGGCGGATCCCGTGAGCGAGCCGAGAAGCTGCTGCAGCACGCCGAGCAGCCCGCCGAGCAGCCCCGTGAGCGTCGAACCGCCCGCGCCGTTCCCGAAGCCGTCGGGGCAGACGCCGTTCGCGCTCGTCGCGTTCGCCCACCAGGGGCGCGCCACGCCGTCGCCCGCGACGGCGCCGGAAGGGTTCTGCCCCGCCGCGGTGGCGGGCGGCGCGCCGCTTCCGAGCCACTGCGGCAGCGCGTTCGTCGCCGGGCCGAAGCCCAGCAGGGGTGGTTGCATCATCGCTTCGCGTCGTCTCCTGGAAAGGTGGTCGCCCGCGATTCCCACGCTTTCACGACCGATCAAGTGCCGCCGCGGCGCGCTCGGCATCCGGCGCCGTGCGACCGTTCCTCCGCCCGACCCCGTCCGTCGCTCGCCGAGGACGCCGCAGCTAGCCGACGAGGGCGGCGCAGACGTCGAGGCGCGTGTCGCGCTTGATCATCGCGATGACGTCGTCACCGTGCTGCAGCGTCGTATCGCCGCTGGGGACGAGGACGTCGCCGCCGCCGCGGTCGACCGCGACGATGACGCTGCCGCGCGGCAGCGCGACGTCGGCGATGCGCTTCCCCTTCGCCGGGGAGCGCTCGTCGATGTGGAGCTGAACGAGCTCGAGATCGCCGCGGCCGATGCGCGCGAGCGGCTCGAGGTCGCAGGCGTTCACGCGGTCGTCGATCATCGAGAGGATGATCTCGGTCGACGAGATGACCATCACCGGCCGCCCGGAGTCGAGCGACTCGAAGATCAGCTTGTTCTTCGGGTTGTTGACGCGCGCGATGCAGCGCGCCTGCGAATGCTTGTTCGTGATGATGCACACGACGAGGTTGTCCTCGTCGTCGCCGGTGTCCGCGACGACGACGTCGGCCCGCTGCACGCCGGCCTGCATGAGGACGTTCGGATCGCAGCCGTCGCCGACGATCGCGACGTCGCTCTCCAGCAGGTTCGTCATCATCTGCGCCTTGCGGGCGTCCTTCTCGATGACGACGACCTCGTGCTGCTGCTTGATGAGACCGCGCGCAAGGTACGTGCCGACCTTGCCGCCACCGACGATGAGGACGAACACGTCTAACGGCGCTCCGCCCCGGGCTCCGCGCCCGCCATGCGCCGTGCGCACGGGGCCCCCGGTTCATGCGGGCGCTCGCGCAGACGGGCAGCGCGCGACTCGCCCTGGGCGCGCGCAACGACAAGCCGGTTTCTCTCGAGAAGGGCCGTAGGCACTATGCGGTGAGCTTGATGTCCGGATGCGCGGACGAGAACATCGCGGCGAACGTCGAGAGCGCGTCGGGGGCGACGATCGCGTTGATCTCGTCGCCTTCGGTGAGCACTTCGTTCGGGTTGGCGATGCGCACGTTCCCGAGGCGGCGGATCGCGGCGATGCGGATCTGGCCGTCGGCCTCCACGTCGCTGACGCGGCGTCCGGCCTGGCTGCGCGAGACGGTCGCGACGAGCGACGAAAGCTTCCCGAAGTCGAACGAGGGAACGCTCGCGTAGGCGACGTTCTGCAGGGTGTCGCGGATCAGCTGCGCGCCGATCGTGGTCGGCGAGAACGTCTCGATCCCGAGCTCGCGGTAGAGCTGCCCGCGCGGCGGGTCGTAGATGCGCGCGACGATCTTCGGGATGCGGAACATCCGCTGGGCGATGAGCGCCGCCATGACGTTCCGGTTGTCGCCGTCGGTCACCGCGACGAACCCGTCGGCGCGCTCGGCCCCGGCCCGCTTGAGGACGTCGTAATCGATCCCGGTTCCGACTTCGACCTGTCCGCCGAAGCGGTTGCCCAACCGTTTGAAGGCGGCCGGATTTTCGTCGACGACGACGACCTCGTGCTTGTCGGCGACGAGCAGCTTCGCGAGCGTCGAGCCGACGCGCCCGCAGCCGACGATCAGGTATCTCATGGGGCGACCTCGGGCTTCGGTGCCGCGACCATTGTTCCCGCGGGGCAGGACCGGCCGCCGCATCTCCGAATCGGGGGGTTTTGGCTCAAGCCGGTTACGGGGCGTAGCTCAGCTTGGTAGAGCGCTGCGTTCGGGACGCAGAGGTCACAGGTTCAAATCCTGCCGCCCCGACCACCCCCTTTTCACACGGGCAGCCGTTGTTCTCTCGATTCAGCCCAGCCGCCCGTCGCGTGCTCCGCGCAGCGGAGCAAGAGTGCCGGAACCACAACCACTACTACGTGGGCGCCGAGCACATGCTCTACGCGTTGCTCGAAGAGCACGACGGGAAGATCGCCGCCGCGCTCGAGGCGCAGCACGTCGAGCCGGCGGCCGTCCACGCCGAGGTCAAGCGGGCGCTCGGTACCGGCGACGGCCGGACCTGGGAGGGCATTCTGGTGACGCCGCGCGTGCGAAAGATCGTCGAGATCGCGGAGCGGCTCGCGGGCGACCGCGAGATCGAGCCGATCGACCTCTTCGAGGCGATCCGCGCCGAAGGCGGCGGGCTCGCCGCCGACATCTTGAGACGCGCATGCAGCATCTGACGCAGTCGCTGCACGACCTCGTCGTCCACTTCGGGTACGCCGGGCTCTTCATCGTCGTCATCCTCGGCAACCTCGGGATGCCGGCGGCGCTCGAGATCGTGCTGCCGACGGCGGGCGGGCTCGCGGCGCAAGGGCATCTGCCGCCGGTCGGCCCGGTCCCCGGCTGGATCGCCGCCGCGACCGTCGCGACCGCCGGCGAGCTCGTCGGCGCATCGATCCTCTACGCGATCGGCTACTACGGCGGACTGCCGTTCGTCCACCGCTACGGGAAGTACATCCGCTTCAAGCAGCACGAGTACGAACGCGTCCACGCGTTCTTCCAGCGCTACGGCCGCTCGACGGTGTTCTGGTGCCGCTTCATCCCGTTCGTGCGCGGCGTGTCGTCGCTGCCGGCCGGCGTCTCGCGGATGAAGAAGCGGTACTTCTACTCGTACACGGCGCTCGGTTCGGTCATCTTTTGCTTCGGGCTCGCGTACCTCGGCAATCTCGCGGGAAAGAACATCGACACGCTGACGGCGTCGCTCCATAAGGCCTCGCTCGCGATCGTCGGCGCCGTCGTGCTCGCCGTCGTCGCGCTCGTCATCGTCCTGCGGCTGCGCGCGAAGCGATCCGCGGCGCGCGACCTCGCCGCCTGAGCGCTCCGCCGGGACGCCGTCCCGCCGACCCCGATGAGCTCTGAACCCGACCGCCTCGAGCGGACCCTCGCGCAGCTTCCCGATCTTCCCGGCGTGTACATGATGATCGCCGACGACGGCCGCATCATCTACATCGGGAAGGCGGTCTCGCTGCGCAACCGCGTGCGCTCGTACTTCCAGGATTCCGCGGCGCACCCGTACCGGACGCAGAAGATGGTCGAGCGCGTCGTCGACGTGCGCACGATCGTCGTCACGAACGAGGTCGAGGCGCTGATCCTCGAGGCGAACCTCATCAAGCGTCATCAGCCGCCGTTCAACGTGCGGCTGCGCGACGACAAGCGGTTCCCGTACCTGAAGGTCACGAACGAGCGGTTTCCGCGCGTGGTGTTCACGCGCGTGCTCAAGGACGACGGCGCGCGGTACTTCGGCCCGTACACGAACGCGGCGGGGCTGCGCGAGCTGATCGACCTGATCCGCATCGTGTTCCCGCTGCGCACCTGCCGCGAGCCGATCGACGGCCGCCGCAAGCGGCCCTGCCTGCAGTATCACATCAAGCGGTGCCTGGCCCCGTGCGTCGGCTATCAATCGGAAGACGACTACGACCGGCTCGTCGACGAGGTGACGCTGTTCCTCGAAGGGCACTACGATCCGCTGATCGAGCGGCTGCAGAACGAGATGACCGTCGCGGCCGAGCACTACAACTTCGAGGCGGCGGCGCGGCTGCGCGACCGGATCATCGCCGTGCGGCGCACGATCGAGGCGCAGAAGGTCGTGTGGCGTTCGCGCATCGACGTCGACCTGATGGCGCTCGCGCGCGCGCAAGGCCAGGCCTGCGTCCAAGTCTTCCTCGTCCGCGACGGGAAGCTGCTGGGCCAGGAGCACTTCATCCTCGACGGGACGTCCGAGATCTCCGACGCACAGATCTTCTCGGAGTTCCTCTCGCAGTTCTACACCGCGCGCACGGGGAATCTCGCCGGTGCCGCGCTCGACGGCGACGTGGCCGGATCGCCGCTCGCGCTGCGCGCCGCGCGCGATCAATCGGCGCCCGTCGCCGAAAAGGCGCGATCGCGCCGGCGACGCCAATGGGAAGCCGCCGTACCGAAGGAGATCCTCGTCGAAGCGGTCCCCGACGACGCCGGCCTGATCGAAGCGTGGCTCAGCGAGCTGAAGGGCCAGCGCGTCCGGGTGATCGCGCCGCAGCGCGGCGAGCGGCGCGAGTACCTGCAGCTCGTGAAGAAGAACGCCGAGCAGAACCTGCGCGCGTACCTGATCCACCAGGAGGCGACGGAGAGCGCGTCGGCCAGCGCGCTGACCGAGCTCGCCTCGGCGCTCGATCTGCCGGAGCCGCCGCACCGCATCGAGTGCTACGACATCTCGAACATCCAGGGGACGAACTCCGTCGCCTCGATGGTCGTCTTCGTGGAAGGCCGGCCGAAGAAGAGCGACTACCGCCACTTCAACATCCAAGCGGTGCAGGGCCCGGACGACTTCGCCTCGCTGCAGGAGACGCTGCGCCGGCGTCTGCGGTACCTGCGCCGCGACGCGGACCGTCCGCCGCTCGCGGAGAGCGACGGGGCGACCGCGGCGATGGAGGCGCAGGCACGCAAGCGCGAGCGCTTTCACGAGAAACCGGACCTGCTGCTCATCGACGGCGGGAAAGGCCAGCTCAACGCGGTCGTCGAGGTGATGCACGAGACGGACATGTGGGGCATCCCGGTCGCCGGGCTCGCCAAGGAGCACGAGTGGCTGTACCTTCCGGATCAGTCCGAACCGGTCGTGCTGCCGCCGAACTCGCCCGCGCTCCATCTCGTGATGCGGATCCGCGACGAAGCGCATCGCTTCGCGATCACGCACCACCGCAACAAGCGCGGCAAGGCGATGACCCGCTCGGTCCTCGACACGCTCGAGGGCGTCGGCCCGGTCCGCAAGCGCCGGCTGCTCACGGCGTTCGGCTCGGTGCGCGCGATCAAGAACGCCTCCGTCGACGAGATCGCCGCGATCAAGGGGATGACGCCGGCGCTCGCCTCGCAGGTGAAGGCCGCGCTCGGCGGCTGATGGTCGCGAGCGCGGAAGAGGGGGTTCCTGGTTTCGACGCGCGGGCGTTCGGGCAAGCCTGTTTGACCGACGGCTTTTCGCCGGCCGCACGGAGGGACGAAGAACGGCCGACCATTCGTCATCGGACGCGGGCGCCGCATTCATGGGCTTGAGCGAGCGGGACGGCGATGCCGTCACCCTGCGCGCGATCGACGACGCGGTCGGCGAGCTGTTCACCTCGCTCGAGCTGCAGCGTACGCTCGACGCGATCGTGCGCGTCTTCGTTCCCCGCTACGCGGAGAGCGCGATGATCGCGTTCGCCGACGAGCAGCCGCGCGCGACCGCGCGCCCCGGCGACACCGACCGTCTCGTTCTGCCGCTCTTCTCGGGCGACCGCCGTCTGGGCGAGCTGCACCTGGCCCGGCCGGCTCGGCCGGTCTTGCGTCCGTTGCTCGAACGCATCGCCGAGCGCGCCGCGCAGGCGCTCGAGAACGCGCGCCGTTTCGAACGCGAGCGGCACGTCGCCTTGACGTTCCAGAACGCCGCGCTGGTCTCCGAGCTCCCCGACTCGCCCGTCTATCGCTTCGACGCCCTCTATGAAGCCGGGCGCGCCGAGGCCCTCGTCGGCGGCGATTGGTACGACGCCTTCCGGCTCGCCGACGACCGCGTCGTCGTCTCGATCGGCGACGTCGTCGGCTCGGGCTTGGGAGCGGCGATCGCGATGGTCTCGGTGCGCCAGACGCTGCGCGGCGTGGCGCAGGTGCATCCCGATCCGGCGCTGATGCTGGAGGCGGCGGACCGCACGCTGCGGGCGCAGTTCCGGGACCGCTTCGTCACCGCGTTCGTCGGCGTGATCGATCCGGTCACGCAGCAGTGCTCGTACGCCAACGCCGGTCACCCGCCGCCGTACGTGCGGCTCGCCGACGGCACGCTGGTGCAGCCGCGCACGCACGGTGTGCCGCTGGGGTTGTTCGACGTCGCGCACCCGCACGTCGTCGATCACTTCTCGCTCCCGCCGGGGGCCGTGCTCTTCCTCTACACCGACGGGCTGACCGAATCGACGCGCAACTTGTTCGAAGGCGAAGAGCGCCTCGAAGCCGCATTGCGCGATCCGGACCTGCCCGCGTGCGAGCGCATCACGCAGCGAATCCACGCTGCCGTGCTCGGCGAGCATTCGCGCGACGACGTGGCGTTGCTCGCGATCAGCGTGGGACGGGCCGAATCGGTCCGGCGCTGGCGGTTCGATCCGATGTGGGCCGACGTGGCGGCCCGCGCGCGGGCCGAGCTGTGCGCGGAGCTCGCCGGGATGACGGCGCGCGCGGTCCTCGACGTCGAAGTCGTCTTCGCCGAGCTCATGGCGAACGCGCTTCGCTACGCGCCGGGAACCGTGGAGATGCTGCTCGAACGGCGAAACCGCGACGTCGTCCTGCACGTCCTCGACCACGGCCCGGGATTCCAGTTCCACCCGCGTCTGCCGGCCGATCTTTACTCCGAGTTCGGCCGCGGGCTCTTCCTGATCTCCGTCCTCAGCTCGGACTTCCGCGTCGAGCGCCGGCCCGGCGGCGGGAGCCATTTTCGCATCACGTTCCATCTGGGGGATACGACCGCATGATCGCCACCCACGACGAAGCCGAACGCCTCGGCGCGGTTCGCCGTTACGACGTGCTCGATACGCCGCCGGACGGCAGCTTCGACCGCATCACCGCGCTCGCCGCGCAGCTGTTCGACGTGCCGATCGCGCTCGTCACGATCGTCGACCACGATCGTATCTGGTTCAAGTCCAAGTACGGTCTCGACGACGTGGTGGAGATCGGTCGCGACCCCGGCCTGTGCGCTTCGGCGATCCTGCAAGACGAGCCGTACGTGGTCGAGGCGGCGCGGACCGACGCGCGCACCTTGGCGAACCCGCTGGTCGCCGGCAAGTTCGGCCTGCAGTTCTATGCCGCCGCGCCGCTGCGAACGCACGACGGTCATCGCCTCGGCACCCTCTGCATCCTCGACCGCGAGCCGCGCATGTTCTCGCCGCGCCAAGCCGACGTTCTCCAGCGTCTCTCGGAGATCGTGATGGACGAGATGGAGCTGCGCATCTCGGCGCTGAACGCGATCCGGGCGGCAGGCGGAACTCCCCCGGCGCAGTAGCGGAGCTCGCGATGGGCTTTCTCGTCCGCGTCGTGGTGAACGCGATCGCGCTGTTCGTCATCGCATACTTCCACATCATCCCCGGCGTCGGCGTGACGGGTCCGCTCGGCGCGCTGATCGCGGCGCTGATCCTCGGCGTCGTGAACGCGATCTTGCGGCCGATCCTGGTGATTCTGACGCTGCCGGTCGAGATCGTGACGCTGGGACTGTTCACGTTCGTGATCAACGGGTTCTTGTTCTGGCTCGTCGGGGGGCTCGGGGTCGGCCTGATCGTCCGCGGCTTCTGGGCCGGCTTCTGGGGTGCGATCGCGACCGCGATCATCTCGTGGGTCTTGAGCATCTTCACCGGCGGCCTGCGGTCGCGGCGCGCGTAGCGATGGAGCGAACGCAGCGTCTGCTCGGGGTCGCGCTGGCGGTGCTCGCGCTGGACGGGTGCCGCGGCGGCTCGTCGCAACAGGCGAACGCGACCGCCACGCCGGGCGCGCGCGTGCCGCATCCGGGGTACGCGGCGGGCGCCGCCGCAGGCGCCGTGCGCGCGGCCCACGACGACGGTCGCCGCGGCACGTCGTCGACGTCGGAGAACGGTGAGGGCGAGGACGCGGCACACGGCTCGTTCGGTGAAGCGGGGGCGCACGGCGCCGGCGGCTGACGCGATCCCGTTCTGGGAGACGGTCGCCGGGCACCGGTACGCGCTCCCGGACGTCGTCGCCGTCGACGATGCGACGGTGTTCGCGCTGCGCGCCGCCGCGGCCGACGCCTGGTCCATCTACCGGCGGGTCGCGCCGCTGCTGCGCGCGCTGCCCGACGACGGGCTCGACGCGCTCGGGATCCCCGCGCTCGCCCGCGACGTCGTGCGGCTGCACGACGCGCTCGCCGGCGAGACGCTCGTCTGCCGGTTCGATTTTCTGCACGACGGCGAGCGGTTTCGCGTCGTCGAGCTGAACGCGGAGACGCCGTTCTTCATGGTCGAGTCGTTCGCGGAGAGCGGCCGCCGCGCGTGCGCCGCCGGGCTGCGCGATCCGAACGCCGGCGAGCGCGATCGCCTCGGCGACGCGCTCGCCCGCGCGCTTGCCGGCCTGCCCGCGACCGCGCGGGTCGGCGTCATCGCGCTGAACGTCTATCGCGAAGACGCGGGGACCGCATCGTGGCTGCGCGACCTGCTCGCTGCGCGCGTCGATGCGGACGTCGCCTTCGTGCCGGCCCACGAGCTCACCGTCGCGCACGGCGCCGTGTGCGACGCGCACGGGGCGCTCGACGTGCTGTATCGCTGCTATCCGCTCGAGCACTTCGCCGCCGACCGCGGCGGTCGCGCGCTGTTCGAGGCGGTCGCGCGCGGCGCGGTGCGGCTGCTGAACCCGCCGTCGGCGCTGCTGCTGCAGTCGAAGGCGACGCAGGCGCTGATCTGGGGGCTCTACGAACGCGGCGAACTGTTCGACGACGCCGAGCGCGCGACGATCGCGCGCACGTTTCTGCCGACGTATCTCGATCGCCCGGACGACGGCGCCTGGTACGTGCGCAAGCCCGTTCTCGGGCGCGAGGGGATCGCGGTCGCGATCCTCGACGAGCACGGCGCCGCGGTCGCCGCCGGCGAGGCGCCGCCCGACGCATATGCCTCGCAGCCCGTCGTGTACCAGCGGTTCGTCCGTGCGCCGCGGCGGCGGGTGCGAATCTCGGACGCCGCTGACTTCGAAGGCGAGGAGCTGGCGACGTGCTTCGTCGTGGGCGGGCGGCCGAGCGCGGTGGGCCTGCGCGTCGGCGGCCCGGTGACCGACGCCTGGAGCTATTTCGCCCCGCTCGGGGTTCGGTGATACGGTGCTCGACCCGTATCCGTTCGTCCGGCCGCTGCTGCACCGGCTCGATCCCGAGGACGCGCACGAGCTGACGCTCCGCGCGCTCGAGGCGAACCTCGTTCCGGTGCAGCCGGGCGACGACGATCCGATCCTCGCGACGCGGCTGTTCGGACGCGCGCTTCGCAACCCGGTCGGTCTCGCCGCCGGGTTCGACAAGAACGGCCGGGTTTACGAGCGCATGGGCGCGCAGGGGTTCTGCTTCGTCGAGGTCGGCGGCGTGACGCCGCGCCCGCAAGCCGGCAACCCGCGCCCGCGCGTCTTCCGGCTCCCGGAGGACCGCGCGGTGATCAACCGGATGGGCTTTCCGAATCAGGGCGCGGACGCGCTGGAAGCGCGGCTGCGGCGCAAAGGCCGCCCGCCCGGAACCGCGCTCGGGATCAACCTCGCCTCGAACGCGGACAGCGCCGATCCGGCGGAGGACTTCGTCGGCCTCGCGCGGCGGTTCGCGCCGTATGCCGATTTCCTGACGCTCGACGTCTCGTGTCCCAACACCGCCAACGGCCAAGTCTTCCAGGACCCCGCCCGGCTGGCCGACCTGCTCGACCGCCTCGCGGTCGACGGCGGCATGGGCGCGGGCCGAGACGAGAGGACGGGGGCGGGCGGCGATTCGCCGCCGGTGCTGGTCGCGAAGCTGGCGCCCGACGTCGACGACGCGTTGCTGAGCCGTCTCGTCGAGACGCTGCTGGCGGGCGGCGTCCAGGGACTCGTGATCTCCAACACGACCCGCACGCGGCCGGCCGGTCTTCGCGGGCGGCATCGCGCCGAGACGGGCGGCCTCTCCGGCGCGCCGCTGTTCGCGCCGTCGACGGCGATGCTCGCCCGGGTGCGCCGGCTCTCCGGGGGCGCGGTCCCGCTGATCGGTGTCGGCGGCGTCGCGAGCGGCGCCGACGCCTACGCCAAGATCCGCGCCGGTGCGACGGCCGTGCAGCTCTACACAGGACTGATCTACGCGGGGACGAGCCTCGTGACGCGGATCAAACGCGAGCTCGCGGCGCTGCTGCGGCGGGACGGGTTCGGCTCCGTCGCCGAAGCCGCCGGCGCCACGGGAACCGCGTCTTCCCACGCTGTGTTATAGTGAGTGCTGGTCTGCGGACCGATCGCGGGGCTGAGCAGTCTCGACGGGAAGATCCGTGGCCGACGTAAGCAGGCGGAGTTGTGAGCCCTCCTAAAACGATCACAAGCGTTATACACGCGAACAACGAATACGCTCTGGCTGCCTAACTTCCGTTAGCAGTCACCGTCCGGAGGAGGTCGCCGAAGCCGTCCTCCAGGCGGTCATCAAGTTCGGCTAGGACGGTGAGGTCGTTCCGAGACCCGTCCGAAGCTCAACCGGAACTGCGACGCAGCTGATTCCTGTACCGAGAAGCTGAGGCGTCAAAGACAAAATCGGTGCTGAGCCTGGAGAAAGCGGCGGTCCGGCTTTTCGGACCCGGGGGGCGGCTCCCCGGCAGCTCCACCAATCTCATACTCCATCCCAAGGACTACCGAGATCGCCCAGCGGTCTCTCGTCGTTGGGATGTTGTTTTTTGTCGTTGGGCTGTCTGAAAAACGCGTGGGAGCCGTCGGCTTATGTGAAGGCTTCGGGCGCTCTTCTCCGAGCCAACGACCTCACGAGGCCGCGCAAATCGATCCCGGCAACCGACAACACGTTCACCAGAGGCCGCTCCGTCGACCGGGATGCCGAGCGACTTGAGGCGCCGCTCCGGTGCTTCATGATATGGACGACATATATGGCTTGCTGCGCCTGATGGACGGTATTGCAAAACGAGCAGTTTGGCGGTATAGTCGCTCCACGATGGCGAAGATTTCGATGGTCGTCCCCGACGAGGATCTCCGCGAGATCGACGAAGTGGCCGCGCCGAATCGGACGGCTTTCATGCTCGATGCCGCAAGGGAGGCCGTGGCTCGTCTGCGTCGCCAGCGGCTCGATGCCGAAATCGCGCGCTGTCTTCAAGAAACCGCCGATGACGATGTGGCGGTTCTTGCGGACTTCAGCGGTACCAACGCCGACGGACTGTGACGCGGGGCGAGGTCTACCGGTTCAATCTCGACCCAACGGTCGGCAGCGAGATACAAAAGCAACGCATGTGCGTCATCGTGATGCACGATCCCCACGGAAACTCGCCCGTGACGATCGTGTGTCCGTTGACTGATGCGAACGGGCGGCCAGGGAATCTCTTGAATCCGTTCGTGCCCGCGGGGACGGCCGGCACGACGAAGGACAGCCGGATCGCCTGCCATCAAGTGCGTACGCTAGACAAAAGCCGCGTTATCGGAACCAAGCTGGGCGACATGCCGATGCCGATAATGGCCGACGTCGCGCGGGGCCTCAAAGCGGTCCTTGGCCTTTAGCGCTATCTCGTGAACCGTCGCGGGTTGACGCGAAACCGAATCGATGGATCGTCGCCGCCCCGGAAAGCGAACGTCATGATTTAGTCGGCCAACGCGGGCGAAGCTCCGGCGCCTCCGGTCGTGCCGGTCGCGGGATTGAAGCGCTTCAGCATCCAGATCAGCGGGATGCTGGCGACGAAGACGAGCGCCGAGATGCGGAACAGGTAGTCGTAGGCGATCACGGTGGAGTTCAGCGCGACGAGCTGCATGAGCGTGCCGACGGACTGGCCGTAGCTGTGCTGTACGCCGCTCGCGAGCGCGCTCCAGGCGACGGCGGTCTCGCGGGCGAGCAGCGTGGTGAGGATCGCGATCCCGAGGCTGGCGCCGAGCTGGCGCACCAGCATCGAGACGCCGGTCGCGCTCGCGAGCTCGCGGTTCGGCACGTCCGAGAGCATCACCGTCGTGACGGGAACGAATAGCAGCCCGAGCCCCGCACCCTGCACGAGCCGCGGCCAGAATACGTCCCAATAGCCGGCGACTTCGTTGAGCCCGCCGAGCGCCCAGCACGACCACGCGAAGAGCAGCGCTCCCGCCGTGATGAGGATTCGCACGTCGATGATCCGCATGAGGCGCGGCACGATCGGCATGGCGACGGCGGTCGCGAGCGCGCCCGGCAGCAGCGCCAGGCCCGTCCCGTACGCCGTCATGCCCATGATTGTTTGAAAGAATAGCGGCATGATGAGCGAGGTTCCGAACAAGCCGAAGCCGACCACGCACAACAGGACGTTGCCGACCCAGAATCCGCGGAAACGGAACGCGCGCATGTCGACGAGCGGATGCGCCGAGCGCAGCATGCGGATCAGGAACCACGGCAGCGTGATCGCGGCGACCGCGGTGAGTGCGAGGATCGTGTCGGACGACCACCAGTCGTCGTGCTCGCCGCGCTCCAGCACGTACTGCAGCGCGCCGAGGCCGGCGGAGAGCAGCATCAGGCCGAAAACGTCGAGGCCGGTCTTCGGCTTCTGCAGGTAATGCGGGTCGGGGACGTACGCGATCGTCATCAGGAACGCGACGATGCCGATCGGAAGATTGATGAAGAAGATGAGCGGCCAGGTCGCGTTGTCGACGATGTAGCCGCCGATGATCGGCCCGAGCGCCGGCCCCGCCATCACGCCGATCCCGAAGAACGCCATCGCGCTGCCGCGCCGGTTCGGCGGGAACGTCTCGAACAAGATGGCCTGCGCCGTCGGTTGGAGCGCGCCGCCGCCGAACCCTTGGATGATGCGGTAGACGACGAGTTGCCAGATGCTCGTGGCCGTCCCGCACAGCACCGAGGCGAGGGTGAAGATCGCGATGCAGCCGGCGTAGTACGTCTTGCGCCCGAAGTACGCGGTGAGCCAGCCGTTGAGCGGCATCGTGATGATGCTCGCGAGGATGTAGCCGGTCGCGACCCACGCGACGTCGTCGAGCGACGCGCCGAGGTTTCCGGCGATCGTCGCGAGCGCGACGTTGACGATGGTCGCGTCGATGATCGCCATGATCATGCCGAGCATGACGGTGATCGCGATCAGCGCCTCGCCGCGGCCGCGGGCGGCGGGAGCGGCGAGGGCGGTCGTCGTCGCGGCAGCCATGGACGGGTTCCTCGGGACATGCGAACGCCGCTTCCTGCCGTAAGCCGGCCTCGGCGCGCGGCTTTCCCGAGAAGCTAATCGATATATCGCGTTATGTCAACAACTCCGGCAAGCAGGTGGGGTTCCGCGGCTGCCCGCATCCGAGGCGAGCCCGAATGACGACGCTCCGCACCGCCCGCCTCACCCTGCGCCCGTGGCGCGACGACGACGTCGCGGCGTGGGCGGCGATGTCGCAGGACCCGCGCGTGGCGGAGTTCTTCCCGCCGCGTTCGCCGGAGCAGCACGTCCGCGACGCCGCGCTGCTGCGCGCGCGGCTCGAAGCGAACGGCTACGGCTGGTGGGTGCTCGAAGCGAATCACGTCGCGCCGTTTGCCGGGATCATCGCGCTGCAAATGGTCCCGGACGACCTCGTGTTCGCGCCCGCGATGGAAGTCGGCTGGCGGCTTCGCTCGGAGTATTGGGGACGGGGCTACGCGACGGAAGGCGCGCGCGCTGCCCTGCGGTACGGCTTCGACGTGCTGCGGCAGCCGGAGATCGTGGCGATGACGGCTGCGGTCAACCTCCGCTCACAGCGCGTCATGGAACGCCTCGGCATGCAGCGCGACGCCGCGGCCGACTTCGACCACCCGCGCGTCGCCGAGGGCGATCGGCTTCGCCCGCACGTGCTGTATCGACTCCGCGCCGACGCGTTCGCGAACGGCTCGCCGTGAACGCGCGCCGTGACGCGCGCGCCGACCGTGTGACGAAGGCCTCGCGGCGCGCGAGCGCGCACACTCGCTAGCGACCGTTTCGGAGGGACCGTGGCCAAGGTGACGATCCAGGGCGACCACCTGGAGATCAAGATCTCGCTGCTCGACAAGCTGCTCAGCTTTCAGGGCGATCTTTCCATCCCGCTGAGCCACGTGACGAACGCGTTCGTGAGCAGCTTCGAAGATTTGGAGCTCCAGTACAAGCTGCAAGGCACGAATCTGGGCGGCGAGCGGGCCAACGGGATCTTCGGGACGCCGCTCGGCATCATTTTCGCCGACATCGACGGCGGCGGCGGCGACTGTCTCGTGATCGAGACGCGCGGCGAACGCTTTCCGCGCATCGCCGTGCAGCTGCCCGCCGGCGAGAGCGCGAACGACATGGCGCACGCGATCATGCGCGCCGTCCCAGACAGCGGCCCGGTCGAGTAACCGCCGCCGCAGTCGTCGTCGGACCGCCGATTCGTGGTCCGATGCGCGACCCGTGATCCCGATGCGGCGGCGCGTCAGGCCAACGTGTCGATCGACGTTCCGGTCGGGTTCGGTGTGCCGGTCCCGGACGCCGCGGACGCGCTCGACGACGCACCGAGACCGTCCTGCGCGGCCGTCGCGCCGAGGGCGTCCTGGTCGCTCTGCGTGACGATGCTCTCGTAACTCGGCACGTTCATCGCGCCGGTCGCGGACGCCGCCGGCGTCGCGACCGCCGCCGCGGCGGCGGCTTCGTGCTGCGCGGCGTTCTCCTGCGCCTGCAGCGCGGCCCACTGCGCGAGCACGTCGGAAACGTTCGCCTCTGCCGCGGACGGCGAGCCGAGCGAGACCTGGAGCAGCTCGGCGGCTTCATCCTGCTGCAGCGTCGCATACGCCGTGGCGTACGGCGAAACGGTCGAGCTCGTCGACGCTCCGGCGCCGCTCGCCGTCCGGGCGCCCGTCGACGATGATTCGCCCGTCGACGTCCCGGCGGCGGCCGACGTCCCGCCCTGGGAGCCGGCCGCCGCGGCGGAGCCCGTCGCGTTCGCCGCTCCGGAAACGCCGGCCCCGTACGCGAGCCCGGTCGGCAGCGCCGGCGAGGAGCTGAAATAGCCGGGGTCGGGCAGCGACGCGCCGGCGACCGAAGAGACGTCCATGTCTCTTCGGTGATCGGCCGATGCGGCGCGCCGCTCCAGGGTACTGGGCCGTCGCGGCGCGCGGATGCCTCGCGCGCTACGCGGTCATGGGCGGCGCGTCGAGCGGGACCGCGTCGAGCCCGCGGTCTTCGAACTCGCCCGGGCCTACCGCGTCGCCGGCGCGCCGCATCCCGGCCGCGTCGAAGACGGGCGTGAGGATCGCCGACACGACGAGGTTGAGGATCAGCGCGTAGACCGCGGTGTACGCCGGCCACACGCCGCCGAAGACGTGCAGCGGGTAGATCGACGTGAAACCTTGCGAAGCCGCCATCGCGGTTCCGGCGATCATCGCCACGAGCCAGCCGACGAACAGCGCGCGCGCGTGGAACCACCGCGTGTAGAGCCCGAACACGATCGCCGGCAGCGTCTGCAGGATCCACACGCCGCCCAGCAGCTGCAGGTTGATCGCGAACTGCAGCGGGATGAACACGATGAACGCCAGCGAGCCGAGCTTGACGATCAGCGAAACGAACTTCGCCACGTTCGATTCTTCGGCGGGGGTCGCGCGCTGGTGCAGGTATCGCACCCAGATGTTCCGCGTGAATAGGTTCGCCGCCGCGATCGACATGATCGCCGCGGGCACGAGCGCGCCGATCGCGATCGCCGCGAACGCGACGCCGACGAACCACGACGGGAACATCGCTTTGAGCAGCAGCGGAACGGCGAGGCTCGTCACCTTCGGGGTCAGGCCGGCGGCCAGCGCCATGTAACCGAGCAGCGCGATGAGACCGAGAACGAGGCTGTAGGCAGGCAGGAACGCTGCGTTGCGGCGGATCACGTCGCCGTTGCGCGAGCTGAGCACGCCGGTGACGCTGTGCGGATAGAGAAACAGCGCGAGGGCCGAGCCGAACGCGAGCGTCGCGTACGCCGGGAAGCCGGCCGGGCTCACCAGGATCGAGCCGGGCTTGGGATGCGCCGCGAGCGCGGCCTGCGCCGCGGTGAAGATGTGGCCGAAGCCGCCGAGCTTGATCGGGATGACGATCACCGAGACGATGACCGTGATGTAGATCAGCGTATCCTTGACGACGGCGATCATCGCCGGCGCGCGCAATCCGCTCGTGTACGTATACGCCGCGAGGATGATGAACGCGATGATCAGCGGCACGTCGGCCATGAACCCGGTTCCGGTGATGCCCATCGTCTGCAGCACGACCTGGATGCCGACCAGCTGCAGCGCGATGTACGGCATCGTCGCGAGGATGCCCGTCAGCGCGACCGCGAGCTCGAGCGCGCGGCTGCCGTAGCGGCCGTGGACGAAGTCGGCGGGCGTGATCCAGTTGTGCCGGTGACACACTGCCCAGAGCCGCGGAAGCACGATCATCGCCATCGGATAGATCATGATCGTGTACGGGACCGCGAAGAACCCCGTCGCGCCGGCGCCGAACATCAGCGCGGGGACGGCGATGAAGGTGTACGCGGTGTAGAGGTCGCCGCCGAGCAAGAACCAGACGATGATCGTCCCGAACCGGCGCCCGCCGAGGCCCCATTCGTTGAGGTTCGAGAGGTCCGCCGCTTTCCAGCGGGCCGCGTAGAACCCGAGGACCGTCACGACGACGAACAGGAAGATGAAGACCGCGAGCGCGACGCCGTCGATCATCGGGTCGTCTCCCGCGTCGCGCGATAGACGATCCACGTCAGGATCGCGCTGAGGATCAGCACGGCGAGCTGATACCAATAGAAGAACGGAAAGCCGCCGAGCGTCGGCTCGATCTTCAAGTAGACGGGCGCCAGCAGCGCCACGAAGGGCACGATCAACAGCCAGTACCAGCGCGACATGGCGAGCGTATTCCCACAGGGCCGCGCGTCCGCCCCGCCCGAACACGGGGGCGATGCATGCTCGCGCGCTCGACCGGTACTTCGCGATCGACGCGGCCGGCTCGACGGTCGGGCGCGAGCTGCGGGCGGGCGTGACGACGTTCCTGACGATGGCCTACGCGCTCTTCGTCAACCCGCAGGTGCTCGGCGGCGCGATCACCGGCGTCCCGGGCGTCGAGGCGAAGCTGCTCGTCGTCACCGCGCTCGCGGCCGCCTTCGGCAGCCTCCTGATGGGAGTGGTCGCGCGGTATCCGTTCGCGCAGGCGCCCGGGATGGGTCTCAACGCGTACTTCGCCTACACCGTCGTGCTCGGGCAGAAGATCCCGTGGCAGACCGCGCTCGGCGCGGTGTTCGTGTCGGGCGCGCTGTTCGTCGTGCTCTCGGTCGCCGGCGTGCGGCAGGCCGTCGTGCGCGCGATCCCCTCCGCGCTCAAGTCCGCGATCGCCGCGGGCATCGGCCTGTTCCTAGCCTTTCTGGGGCTGCGCAACGCGGGGCTGGTGGTGCCGAACCCGGCGACGTTCGTTGCGCTCGGCGCGCTGACGACCCCGGCGGCGCTGCTTGCGGTGTTCGGCTTTCTCGTCACGGCGGCGCTGCTCGCGCGGCGCGTTCCGGGGGCGATCGTCTACGGGATCGTCGCCGCGACGCTCGTCGCTATCGTCGCGCATGCGCCGGTGTATCCGGGCGCGCACGGCGCGGCGCCGTTCGGCGGTTTCGTTCACGGCGTCCTCGCGCCGCCGGCATGGCCGAGCGAACTCGCCGGCGCGCTCGACGTCCGCGCCGCGCTCGCGCTCGGCGCCGCGACCGTCGTTTTCACGTTCTTCTTCGTCGACTTCTTCGATGCGACCGGGACGCTGATCGGGCTCGCGGCCGAGGCCGGGCTGCTCGACGCGAACGGCGATCTGCCGCGCGCACGGCGGACGTTCGCGTCGGACGGGCTCGCCGCGATGGCGGGTGCGCTGCTCGGCACGAGCACGACGACGGCCTACATCGAGAGCGCCAGCGGGATCGCGGAGGGGGGACGCACCGGCCTGACGGCGGTCGTCGTCGCGGTGCTGTTTCTCGCCGCGACGTTTCTCTCGCCGCTGGCGGCGGTCGTCCCCGCGGCCGCGACGGCGCCGGCGCTCCTGATCGTCGGAGCGATGATGCTCGGCGCGCTGCGCGGCGTCGCTTGGGACGATCTCGCGACGACCATCCCGGTGTTCCTGACGATCGTCGCGATGCCGCTGACGTTCTCCATCGCGAACGGCGTGAGCTTCGGAGTGATCTCGTACGCCGCGATCCGGCTGCTGAGCGGCCGCGGCCGCGAGGTCGCGCCGCTGCTCTACGTCGTCGCCGCGCTGCTCGTCGCCCGCTACGTCTGGCTGGGCGGGTGAGAGCGGTCGAGATCAGCGTCGCCGCGTCCGGCCGCCGGTCGCCGCCCCGTGCTGCAGCACGGCGACGCCGCGCGGTCCGCTCACGCCGCTGCCGGCCCCGGAGATCGTCGCGAACGGCGCCTCGTCGAGCGTCCCGACGGGATTCGCGGCGAAGAGCAGGATGGAGTTCGCGCGCTCGTTCGCCTCGTAGATCGTGCCGTCCGGGCCGACCGTCAGACCGTCGTTGCCGCCGTCGAGCTGGGTGTTGCTGCCCGCGATCGTCGCGAGCGGCGCTTCGCTCACCGTCCCGGTTGCGACCGGCGCGAAGACGAGGATGCGCGCGGCGTCGACCGTCGTGATCCGTCCCGCGGGAGAGACGAAGACTCCCCACGGATAGGAAAGCGTCGTCGTACCGTCGCGCGGGATTCGCGCAACGGGCGCTTCGTTCACGGTGCCGCTCGGATTCGGAGCGAACACGTCGATGCCCCAGACGTTGTCGGTCGCGTAGATCCGCCCGCTCGCGTCGAAGCCCACGTCGTGCACTTCGGCCAGCATCGTGTTGCTGCCGGTGATCGTCGCGATCGGCGTCGTCACCGTCCCCCGCGGATTCGCCGCATACACCACGATCCCGCCCGGATAGGCCACGTAGATCCGTCCGCTCGCGTCGACGTTCATTCCGTAGATCAGCAGGCCGCCGTTGTTCGTCGTGACGTCGATCGTCGCGATCGGCGCCTCGTCGAGCGTGCCGAGCGGGTTCGGCGGATACACCGTGACCGTCGTCTGGTTCGCGACGTAGATGTCGCCCGCGGCGTCGAGGGCGATCGCGCTCGGTGCGGCGATGCCGGTGTGGGGTCCGGCGATCGTCGTCGCCGGCGTTTGCGCGGGCCTTCCCGACGCGTCGACCGCGTAGCTGGTCACGGTGCTCGTACCTTGGTTCGCGACGAAGATGGTGGCCGGCGCCGGCGTCGGAGTGGGCGAGGGGCTCGCGGTCGGCGTCGCGCTCGCGCTCGGCGACGGGCGCGGAGTCGCGCTCGGTGAGGGACGCGGAGTCGCGCTCGGTGAGGGACGCGGCGTCGCGTTCGGCGCCGCGCTCGGGGTGGGCGACGGGTGCGTCGTCGGTGAAGGCGCCGGCGAGGGCGTCGGTCCCGCCGGCGTCACGCTTTGCGCCGAGCCGCCCGAGCCGCTGCACGCCGTTCCGCCGGCCAGTGCGGCGAGCAGCAGCAGCCGCGCGGCGGAGCCCCGGGCGCCGGCGAGGAGACGTGCGGCATGGTGCATCGTGCGAAGTCCCCCTGGCGGGCGGCGTGTCCGCACGATGGTAGACGCCGGCCGTCCGTCCCGGCATGGGGAGCGTCCCCTACCGGCGCGAGATCGCGAAGCAACGCCCGGGGCGTGCTTCGGGTGACGCCCTACACGAGCTTCGCGAGGTTCGCGGCGAACTCGGCGACGGTTTTCTTCGCGACCCCCTCGATGAGGCGGCCGCCCACCGTCGCGACGATCCCGCTGACCTGCGCGTCGGTGTGCAGCTCGACGTGCGTCTTGCCGCCTTGCGCGATCGCGCGCGAGACGACCGACGCCTTCACGCCGCCGCGTCCGCGCGACTCGTTTCCCTGCACGCGCAGCGAGGCGGTGTGCGTCACGTCGTCGAGCGACTCCACCAGGATCGTCGCGCCGTAGCTGACGGCGACGGGGCCGACCTTGACCGAGACCTTCGCCTTGTAGGTCCGCTCGTCGACGACCTCGGTGATCTCGGCGTTCGGGATGCAGGTCGCGACGCGCGGGACGTCCTTGAGCAGCGCCCACACGCGCTCGACCGGAGCGTCGACGTCGAAGCCGTCGTCGATGATCACGATGCCGCCGTCGCGCGTTCGTTGTGCACCGGCAAGCTGCCCTCGCTCAGCCGTCCGCCGCGCCGGCCTTCACGCAGCGCGACGATCTCCGCGGCGATCGAGATCGCCGTTTCTTCCGGCGTGCGCGCGCCGAGATCGAGCCCGATCGGCGCGCTGATCCGCGCCAGCTCGGCGTCGGTCACGCCGGCCTCGCGCAGCGCTTCGACGCGGTTCGCGTGCGTGCGCCGGCTGCCCATCGCGCCGATGTAGCCGGCGTCGGTGCGGAGCGCGACCTGCAGCAGCGGGATGTCGAACTTCACGTCGTGGGTGAGCACGATGATCGCGGTGCGCTTGTCGACCGGCGCCTTCGCGAGGAAGTCGTCGGGCCAGGCGACGACGATCTCGTCGGCGTCCGGGATGCGCTGCTTCGTCGCGAACACGGGGCGGGCGTCGATCACCGTCACGCGGTAGCCGAGATACTTCCCGATCCGGGCCATCGCGCGCGAGAAGTCGATCGCGCCGAAGACGTACATGTTCGGCTTCGGCGCGTAGCTCGCGATGAAGAGCCGCACGTCGAGCCCGATCGGCTCGCCGTCGAAACCGAAGCTGCGCATCCCGGTCTCGCCCACGGCCAGCTTCGCACGCGCCTCGCCGGCCGCGGCGACGTTCAGCCCCGGCGTGCCGAGATCGCCGATCGTCTCGTCTTCGAAGACGAGCAGCTTCGCGCCGGCGTGCGGCGGATCGAGCCGGGTCACCAGCGCGACCGGGACGTCGTCGCGCAGCGCGCGCGCGAGGCGGTCGAAGATCACCAGTCGAGCCGCTCGACGAAGACGTGGATCGTCCCGCCGCACGTCAGGCCGACCGAGATCGCGTCGGCGTCGCTGATTCCGTAGGTGACGACGCGCGGCCGGCCGCTCGCGATCGCGTCCTGCGCCTCTTCGTACACGGCCGACTCGACGCAGCCGCCGCTCACCGAGCCCGCGACGTCGCCGCGCTCGTTGACCGCCATCACCGCGCCGGGATCCCGCGGGGCGGACTGCTCGACCCCGACGACGGTCGCAAGCGCGATTCGCCGGCCGTCCGCGCGCCAGCGCTCGATCGTGTCCAGGACGTCGATCATCCCTCTCTCCCTTCGATGGCGTCGGCGACGGCTTCCAGCGTGCGTAGGCTATGACCCGAGAGGAAGGCGTCGAGATACGGCAGCGCGGCGGCCATCCCGCGGACCAGCGGCTCGTAGGCGGGGTGCCGCCGGTGCGGGTTCACCCACACGATGCGGCGGGCCAGCAGCCGCAGCCGCGCCATCTCGCGCGCGAGGAGGGCCGGGTCGTCGCGCTCCCACCCGTCGGAGAGGATCACGACCGTCCCGCCGCGCGCCGCGCCGCGCTGGGCGTACCGGTCGTTGAACGCGCGCAGCGCGGCGCCGATGCGGGTCCCTCCGCCCCAGTCGCGCACCGCCTCGCCGAGCGCCGCCATCAGCCGCTCGTCCGAGGCGCGGCGCAGCAGCGGCGTGAGATCGGTCAGCGCGGTCGCGAAGGCGAACGCGCGGACCGCGGGGCGCGCCTGCGCGGTGACCCGCGCGTACTGGAGCAGCGCGCGGGCGTAGGACGCCATCGATCCGGAGACGTCCAGCAGAAAGACGACCGGGCGCAGCCGCGTGCGGCGGCGGGTCGCGCGCCGGCGGACCAGCTCGCCGGCGGTCCGCGCCGCGCCGCGCAGCGTCGCGCGGAAATCGAAGCGGTCGCCGTGCGAAGCGACGCGCCGGCGCCGCGAGGCGCGCCGCTCGGCGGCGATGCGCACGCGCCGCATCAGCCGCAGCATCGCGGCGCGTTCCGCGTCGTTCAGCTCGTCGAAGGCGCGGTCGGCGAGCCGTTCGTCGACCGCGGCGAGGACGAGCTGCGTCGGCGCGCGCTGCGCGACGCGTTCGCCGGCCTCGCGTTCGGAAGGCCGCGGCGGAACGGACTCACGCTTCGGCGCCTCGCCGGCCTCGCGCCGCGCCGGCGGCTCGACGCCTTGCACGAGGCGGCGCAGCGCCTCGGCGTCGTCGAGGGCGCCGAAGAATTCCAGGAACGCGGCGTGGAACGCGTCGACCTCGTCGATGGACGGCAGCATCGAGGCCCGCGCGCGCCAGTAGACCTCGCGCATCCCGGCCGGCGGCAGCCGGCGCAGCGTTTCGGCGAACGTCGCCGCGCGCCGCGTCCCCGCGTCGACGCCGTGCGCGCGGAGCGCGCGCTCGAAGCCGCCCGCGAGCGTCGCTTCGTCGATCATCGCCGCGACCGGGGTGCGCGTTCGAGGCTCACGCGGTCCGCTCGCCGCGCGCCGCGGCGACGATGTCGCGGGCCGCCGCGCGAGCCGCCTCGACGTCCTCGGGATACTTCAGCACGCTGCCCAGCGACGGCTCGAAGACGTCCGCGTCGAGCCGCCCCGCGCCGAGAATCTGCAGCGTCTGCGCCCAGTCGAGCGACTCCGCGATCCCGGGCGGCTTGCGCAGCTCGCGCGCGCGCAGCGCGGCGGCGCCGCGCGCCACGTCGGCGGCGAGCGCGGGCGCGACGCCGGGCAGGTGCATGCGGATGATCTCGATCTCGCGCTCGACCGCCGGGTGGCCGATCCAGTGGTAGAAGCAGCGACGCTTCAGCGCGTCGTGGAGATCGCGCGTGCGATTCGACGTGAGCACGACGATCGGCGGATGCGCCGCGGCGATCGTCCCGCGCTCGGGGATCGAGAGCGCGTAGTCCGCCAAGAACTCGAGCAGGAACGCTTCGAACTCGTCGTCGGCGCGGTCGATCTCGTCGATGAGGAGGACGATTCCGCGCTCGCGCGGCGCGCCGAGCGCGGCGAGCAGCGGCCGCCGGATCAGGAAGTCGTCGGCGTACAGGTCCGGCGTTCGCTCGTGCGCCGCTTCCGCGGCGCGGATCGCCAGGAGCTGCTTGCCGTAGTTCCAGTCGTACGCCGCGGCGGCGAGGTCGAGGCCCTCGTAGCACTGGAGCCGGAAGAGCTGCGCACCGAAGACGCTCGCGAGCGCGCGCGCCGCGTCGGTCTTGCCGACGCCGGCGTCGCCCTCGAGCAGCACGGCGCGTTCGAGCGTGACCGCGCACGCGAGCGCCGTCGCGAGGCCGGCGTCGGCCACGTATCCCGCGCGCAGCAGCGCCTCGCGAAGCTCGGCGACGTCGACGGCGTTCGGCATGGAGCTACAACCATGCGACGCGCCGCCCCGCGCGCCTTTCGGCGAGAAATCGAAGCGAGCGTCCGCACGGCGAGCCGCCGCATGCCGCGCCCTGCGTCGCGAACGGCGAGGCAAGGATATTCCGACGCTGCACGGTACTCTGCGGTCCCAGCTCTCCAGGAGATCGTCATGCGACAGATCGAGCTCACCGTCAACGGGAAGCGCGCTTCGTTCATGGCCGAACCGAGATTGCTCCTCGTGCACGCGCTGCGCGACTATCTCGGTCTCACGGGGACGCACGTCGGCTGCGACACGTCGAGCTGCGGCGCGTGCACCGTGCTCGTCGACGGCGTCTCCGCGAAGAGCTGCACCGTGTTCGCCGTGCAGGCCGAAGGCCACGACGTCACGACCATCGAGGGGATCGGCAACGCCGACGCGCTCCACCCGATGCAGGACGCGTTTTGGGAGAAGCACGGCCTGCAGTGCGGCTACTGCACGCCGGGGATGATCGTGAGCGCGATCGATCTGCTGCAGCGCAACCCGGACCCGAGCGACGCGGAGATCCGCGCGGGTCTCGAAGGCAACGTCTGCCGCTGCACGGGATACGAGAACATCGTGAACGCCGTGCGCAGCGCGGCGAAAGCGATGCGCGAGAACCGTCCGCGGCGCGCGGTACGCGACATCGCGCCGCTGACGCCGCCGATCGAGGAGCCGCCCCCGAGCGGCGAGGCGATCATCCCCGAGCAGCTGCAGGAGACGAAGGCGTAATGGCGTTCACCGCGATGGTCGGCGCCCGCATCCGGCGCCGCGAAGATCCCCGTCTCATCACCGGCCGCGCGACCTACGTCGACGACGTCAAGCAGGTCGGCACCGTGTACGCGGCGTTCGTGCGCAGCCCGTACGGACACGCGAAGGTCCTGAGCGTCGACGTCTCGGCGGCGAAGGACGATCCGAACGTGGTCGCCGCCTACACCGGGCACGACCTGCACCACGCGCACGGCGTGAAGTCGTCGATGCCGGTCGCGCACAAGATGGCCGACCTCAAGACGCCGCCTCACTACATGCTCGCGGTGGACGAGGTCCGCTACGTCGGCGAGCCGGTTGCGATCGTCGTCGCGAACTCGCCGTACGCCGCGCGCGACGCGGCCGAGTCGGTCGCGGTGGAGTACGAGGAGCTGCCGGTCGTCGTCGATCCGCTCAAGGCGCTCGCCGGCGCGCCGTTCGTGCACGAATCGCTCGGCACGAACGTCGCGTTCACGATGCCGTTCAAGGCCGGCGATCCGGACGCCGCGTTCGCGCAGGCCGACGTCGTGATCGAACAGCGGATGATCAACCAGCGCCTCGCCCCGGTGCCGATCGAGCCGCGCTCGATGGTCGCGAGCTGGGATGCCGGGATGCAGCAGCTCACGATCTACTCGGCGACGCAGATTCCGCATCTGCTGCGCACGCAGCTTGCCGTCGTGCTCGGGCTCCCCGAGAACCGGGTCCGCGCGATCGCGCCCGAAGTCGGCGGCGGCTTCGGCGCGAAGCTGAACGTCTACGCCGAAGAGGCGGTCGTGAGCTGGGTCTCGATGCAGCTCGAGCGCCCGGTGAAGTACATCGAGACGCGCTCCGAGTGCTTCCAGGCGATGATCCACGGCCGCGACCAGGTCGACGACCTCGCGATCGCGGCGAAGAACGACGGGACGATCGTCGGGCTGCGGGCGCGGATCGTCGGGAATCTCGGCGCCTACCATCAGCTGCTCACGCCGGTGATCCCGACGCTCACGCTTCTGATGGCGTGCGGCTGCTACCGCATCGAGAACATCGACGCGGAGGTGATCGGCGTCTTCACCGACACGATGTCGACCGACGCGTACCGCGGCGCCGGACGTCCCGAAGCCACATACTTCGTCGAACGCCTGATGGACATGGTCGCGCAGCGGCTGAAGATGGACCCGGCCGAGGTGCGGCGCAGGAACTTCGTGCCCTCGGCGGCGTTCCCGCATACCACCGCGACCGGCCTGACCTACGACTCGGGCGACTACGAGTCGACGATGGACAAGGCGCTGAAGCTCGCGGACTACGCCGGGCTGCGCCGCCGTCAGCACGAATTGCGGTCGCAGGGCCGGTATCTCGGGATCGGGCTCTCGACGTACGTCGAGGTCTGCGGCATGGGCCCGTCGGCCGCGATGCCGGCCGCCGGCTGGGATTCGGCGACCATTCGCGTCGAGCCGACCGGCAGCGTCACCGTGCTGACCGGCGTCTCGCCGCACGGACAAGGCGAGGAGACGACGTTCGCGCAGCTCGTCGCCGACGAGCTCGGCGTGCCGATCGATCAGATCACCGTCGTGCACGGCGACACCGACAAGGTGCAGTACGGCGTCGGGACGTTCGGTTCGCGCGGAACCGCGGTCGGCGGCGCGGCGCTGAAGCTGGCGATCGAGACGATCCAGGCGAAGGCGATCAAGATCGCGGCGCACCAATGGGAAGCGAACCCGGACGATCTCGAGTATCGCGACGGCAAGATTCAGGTCAAAGGGGACCCCTCGAAGACGCTCACGACCGCGGAAGCCGGCTTCCTCGCGTTCATGGGCGACAAGCTCCCGCCGGGACTCGAGCCCGGGCTCGACGCGACGCGCCGCTTCGAGCCGCCGAACTTCGTCTTCCCGTTCGGGACGCACGTCTGCGTCGTCGAAGTCGACGCGCAGACCGGCGAAGTGCGGTTCGACAAATACCTCGCCGTCGACGACTGCGGCCGTCTGCTGAACCCGATGATCGCCGAAGGCCAGCTGCACGGCGGGATCGCGCAAGGGCTCGCGCAGGCGCTGTTCGAGGAAGTCGTCTACGACGAGAACGGGCAGCTCGTGACCGGGACGTTGATGGACTACGCGATCCCGCACGCCGAGCAGGTGCCGCGTTACGAGCTCGATCATACCGTCACGCCGACCGACGTGAACCCGCTGGGGGTAAAAGGGATCGGCGAGGCCGGCACGATCGGCTCGACGCCCGCCGTCGCGAACGCCGTCATCGACGCGCTCGCGCCGTTCGGCGTCACGCACATCGACATGCCGCTGCGGCCCGAGAAGCTCTGGGCCGCGATGCATTCCGCTTCGAGCAACGGGAGCGCGCGATGATCCCTGCGTCGTTCGACTACGTCAAGGCCGGGAGCGTCGACGAGGCGGTCCGGCTCCTCGGAGAGCACGGCGAGGGCGCGAAGATTCTCGCCGGCGGTCACAGCTTGATCCCGATGATGAAGCTGCGGCTCGCCGCGCCGTCGGTGCTGATCGACATCGCGGGGATCCCGCAGCTCGACGCGGTGTCCGTGAGCGGGACCCGCGTGACGATCGGCGCGCTCGCGAAGCACGCGACGCTCGCCGCCAGCGACGATCTGCGCGACGCCGCGCCCGCGCTGTGGGACGCCGCCAACCAGCTCGGCGACCCGCAGGTGCGGAACCGCGGGACGATCGGCGGCGCCGCGGCGCACGGTGATCCGTCGGCCGACTACCCGGCGGTGCTGCTCGCGCTCGACGCGACGTTCACGCTGGCCGGACCGGGCGGCGAGCGCCACGTGAAGGCCGGCGACTTCTTTCAAGGGATGTTCGCGACGGCGCTCGGCGAGCGCGAGCTGGTGACGCGAATCGCGTTCGAGGCAGCGCCCCGCTCGGCGTACGTGAAGTTTCACCACCCGGCGTCGCACTACGCGGTCGTCGGCGTCGCCGCGGTGCTCGCCGCGGACGGCCCGCGCATCGCGATCACCGGCGTCGGCGACAGCGCGTTTCGGGCCCACGGCGTCGAGAGCGCGCTGCGGGGCGTGCGGCTCGACGATGCCGCGGCGGTCAAAGCGGCCTGCGCCGGCGCGGCGCGCGGCATCGACGCGCGCTCCGACACCTTCGCCTCGGCCGCCTACCGGAGCGCGATGGCCGACGTCTTCGCAGCTCGCGCGGTAGCGCAAGCGGCGTCGCGCTGAACCGCCGCGCGGGCGAACGGCGGAGCCTTTCGCCCGCGCCGCGGGTTGTAGGGACTACGATGCCGTCACGAGCGCCCGCGGTCGAACGCGCCCTCCCGCCGCTGACCCTGCTCCCGGTCGGAGACGCGGGCGCGCGCGAGCACGTCGCGGCCGTCCGCTCCGCCGTCGAGAGCGCCGACGACGACGAGCTGCTCCGCATCCTGCGCCTGCTCGACGCCCTCGACGTCGACGCCCAGCGGGTGGACGCGGCGCTGACGGCCGCTTCCGCGAGCGGGCGGCGCGAACGCCGCGAAGCGCTGGCGCAGCTGCGCGCCGCGCTCGAGCCGGCCCGCAACGTCGTGCTCCGCCATCTCGCCGCCGCGCCCGGAAGCCTGCGGCTCATCGTCGACCTGCGCGCCGCGCTCCTGCGCCTGCTCGACGCGCGCCCGGATGCCGCCGAGCTCGCGTCGCTCGACCGCGAGCTCCGCGCCTTCCTCGCCGCGCGCTTCGAGCCGGCCGCGCTCGAGCTTCGGCAGCTCACGTGGAGCGACAGCGCCGAGCTGCTCGAACGGCTCGCGCGCTCGGAGGCCGTGCACGCCGTGCGCGGCTGGTTCGATTTGAAAGACCGGCTCGACGTCGACCGCCGCTGCTTCGCGCTGTTCCATCCGGCCCTCCCCGGCGCGCCGCTCGTGTTCGTCGAGGTCGCGCTCACCGAAGAGATGAGCGGGTCGATCCGCAGCATCCTGAACCGTGACGCGCCGCGCGTCGATCCGGGCGCGGCGCGCTGCGCGATCTTCTACTCGATCTCCTCGTGCGAGCGCGGCTTGAACGCGATCCCGCTCGGCAACGCGCTGATCAAACGTGCCGTCGAGCGGCTGCGCGGCGAGCTTCCGAAGCTGCGGACGTTCGCGACGCTCTCGCCGATCCCGGGCTTCGGGCCGTGGCTGCGCTCGCTGGGCGACCGCGTTCCCGCCGACGTGCAGGCGGCGCTCGCCGCGGGCGGGTGGCATCGCGACCCGGCGCGCGCCGCGGCGCTGCGCGAACCGCTGCTGCGGCTGGCCGCGCGCTATTTGCTCGAAGCGAAGCGCGGCGACGGCGCCCCGCGCGACCCGGTCGCGCGATTCCACCTCGGCAACGGCGCGACCGTCGAGCGCCTCGACTGGCTCGGCGACCCGTCGGCGAACGGGCTCGCGCAGTCGTACGGGATCATGGTGAACTACCGGTACGCGCTCGAGCGGATCGCCTCGAACCAGCTCGCGTACGCCTCGGAGCACCGCATCGACGCCTCGCCCGCCGTGCGCGTCCTCGCCGAAGCCGACGACGTCCTGCGCGATGCGCCGCGCGTCTCGCGGGTCGCGCGCTTCACCGCCCCGCTCGCCGCTTGGCGCGCGCGCCTCGTCCGGCTCGCACGCCGCGCCCGCGCACCGAGCCCGGAGACGAAGACCGCCTCCTGACGCTCAGTGGCGGCGTTCGGCGCCGGCTCGGCGTTCGATGCGGGGCGGGCCGAGCGCGACGGAGACGCGGTTGCCGCGCGCCGTGCGCGAGATCTGCACGTCGTCGACGAGCGTCCGGACCAGGAACAGGCCGCGGCCGCGCTCGGCGGTCACGTCGGGCATTGCGATCCCGTTCACGCTGAACGCCGGTCCTTCGTCCTCGACGTGGAGCAGATAGCGTTCGCCTTCGCGTTCGAGCACGATCCGCGCCGGGCCGGGCGTATGGCGTGCGACGTTGCCGATCAGCTCGCCGAACGCGAGCTCGGCGGCGAGCAGATCGGCGTCGGCCGGCAGCAGGCCGGCGAGGTGCCAGAGCAGCGCGCGCTTCACGCGGCGTGCCGACGCGGTATCGTGCGCGTCGAAGTCCCACGCCGTCGTGTCCGGACGCCCGCGCACGCCGAGCGCCGCGACGCCGAGGAACAGCACCGCGGAATCGTCGCGCGGTTCGGCATTCGCGAAGACGCGGCGCTGGATGCCGTCGGCGACGTTGAGTGACGGGGCGGCGAGCTCGTCCGCGATGGCCCGTTCGAGATCGCGCAGCCCCTTGAAGTAGTCGCGTTCGACCTCGACGATTCCGTCGGTGTAGAACACCGCGCCGCAGCCGGGGTCGAGCCGCGTCGCGAAGTTCTCGTACTGCGCGCGCACGTCGAGGCCGAGGACGAGCCCGCCGCCCGGAAGCGCCGTGACGCCGCTGCCGGGGCGGGCGACCAGCGGGGGCGGATGTCCGGCGATCGCGTAGCGCAGCATCCCGGTCGCGCGGTCGAACACGCCGAAGAACGCGGTGACGAGCGTGCTCGCGTCGTCCGCGCACAGCACCCGGTTGACGTGACGCAGCACGCCGGACGGCGCGCCCTCGATGCGGGCCGCCGTTCGGATCGACTGCCGCATCGCGCCCATGACGGTCGCCGCGCGGAGACCGTGGCCGGCGACGTCTCCGACGCTGATCCCGATCGCGTCGTCGCCGAGCGCGAAGACGTCGAACCAGTCGCCGCCCACCTCGGTGCCTTGCGCGGCGGGGATGTACGCGCTGTCGAGACGGAGCCCGGCGATCTGCGGAAGCTGCTCGGGCAGCATCGCGCGCTGCAGCTCGGTCGCCACGCGGTGCTCGCGCCGCAGCCGTTCGGCCATCGCCCGGTACTCCCCGTCGAGCCGCGCGATCTCGTCGTTGCCCGGGATCGGCAGCGGCCGCTCCCCGTTCCCGATGCGATGCGCGTTCTCGGTGAGGAGCCGGAGCCGCCGCGCCATCCCGAGCCCGTAGCGCAGCGCGATTACGAGGGTCAGGACGATCCCGGCGCCCGCGACGCCCAGCAGCAAACGCCCTTCCAGCTCGGTCGAGCGCCGCAGCCGCGCCAGCGAGGCCAGAGCGATCGCCCGCTCGCGGCCCTCGAAGCGGTCGTGCGCGTCCTGCAAATCGGGTCCGAGCTTGCGGACCGCGGGACTGTTTTGCAGCGCGGTCACCGCTCGCGTATCCCGGCGCTCTTCGTCACGGATGTACTCGGCGATCACGGCGAAGGCGTCGTCGGTGTCGTGCGCGAGCCGCCGCTCGAGCGCGCGCGCCGCCGGATCGTCGTCGGTGATCGCTCGCAGCGCCGCCAGCTCGTGCGGCAGGGCCGCGTACGCCTTGCGATACGCCGTTTCGTCGCGTGCCGCGTGCGACTTCGTGACCAGCACCGCGGAACGGTTCGCTCGGCCGATGAGCTGGAGGACGCGCTCGCACTGCGCCAGCACGTCGCCGTTGTGCCGGGAAAGCGCGGCGGCGCGCCGCGTCGCGTCCTGCAGCGTGCTTCCGATCGCGAACAAGATCACGAGGAAGACGAGCGGCACCACGGTCAGCAGCAGCGCCTGCGCGCGCACGCCGAGGACCGGAGCCCGCCGCTTCCCGGCCGTTGCGGCGGGGGGCGTCGACATCACTGGACGGCGCGTTCGCGACCGCGGGACGGGATGCTTGCCGCCTCGGGCCCAGGGGCCGCAACGGAGCCGCCGTCCGCCGGGTTGAAGGCAGAATCGTGCTGGGCGAGTTCCATCCGCTGGTCGCCGACTGGTTTCGTGCTCGCTACGGCTCTCCGACCGAGCCGCAGGTCGAAGGCTGGCCGCTCATCCGCGCCGGTCGGGACGTGCTGGTCTCGGCGCCGACCGGCTCGGGGAAGACCCTGGCGGCGTTCACGCTCGCGCTCGACGCGCTCGTTCGCCGCGCCGCCGACGGGACGCTCGCCGACGAGACGCTGGTCGTCTACGTCTCGCCGCTCAAGGCGCTCTCCAACGACGTCCGCAAGAATCTCGAGGTCCCGCTCGCCGAGATGCAGACGCTCGCGGTCGAGCGCGGGATCCCGCTGCAGACGATCCGGACGGCGACGCGGACCGGCGACACGCCGCAGATCGAGCGCCAGCGCATGCTGCGCACGCCGCCCCACGTTCTCGTCACCACGCCCGAGTCGCTGTTCATCCTGCTCACCGCCGAGAAGTCGCGCGCGCTCTTCGCCTCGGTTCGCACGGTCATCGTCGACGAGATCCACGCGGTCGCCGACGACAAGCGCGGCTCGCACCTCGCGCTGACGCTCGCGCGGCTCGACGCGCTCGTCGAACGCGAGAGCGGACGCCGGCCGCAGCGGATCGGCTTGTCGGCCACGGTCCGTCCGCTCGACGAGGTCGCGCGTTTCTTGAGTCCCGACGCCGCGGTCGTCGACGTGGGCTCGCGCCGTCCGATGCGGCTCGCGGTCGAGGTGCCGAGCGGCGACGAGCTCGGCCCCGTCGCGAGCAACGAGATGTGGGGCGAGATCTACGAGCGCGTCGCGGAGCTCGTCCTCGCGCACCGCACGACCCTGATCTTCGTCTCGACGCGGCGCATGAGCGAGCGCGTCGCCTTCGCGCTGACGCAGCGGCTCGGCGAGGGCGTCGTCCTCCCGCATCACGGCAGCCTCTCGCGCGAGAAGCGGTTCGAAGCGGAGGACAAGCTCAAGCGCGGCGAGCTGCGCGCCGTCGTCGCGACCGCGTCGCTGGAACTCGGGATCGACGTCGGTTCGATCGATCTCGTCGTCCAGCTCGGTTCGCCGCGTTCGATCGCCGTCGCGCTGCAGCGCGTCGGGCGCTCGGGGCACTGGGTCGGCGCGCTGCCTCACGGCCGGCTCTTCGCGACGACACGCGACGAGCTGATCGAATGCGCCGCGCTGGTGCGCGCGATCCGGGGCGGCGCGATGGACGCGATCGCCGTCCCGCGCGCCCCGCTCGACATCCTGGCGCAGCAGATCGTCGCGGAGTGCTCGGCCGGCGAGTGGGCGACGGACGCGCTGTTCGAGCTCGTCCGGCGCGCGTATCCGTATCGCGAGCTGGCGCGCACGGAGTTCGACGAGGTCGTCGACATGCTCGCCGACGGCGTCGCGACGTCGCGCGGCCGGAGCGGCGCGTTCCTGCACTTCGACCGCGTCAACGGCCGGCTGCGCACCCGGCGCGGCGCGCGCCTGGCCGCGATCACGTCCGGCGGCGCGATCCCCGACACGGCCAACTACAACGTCGTGGTCGAGCCCGACAACCACGTCGTCGGGACGGTCGACGAAGATTTCGCCGTCGAGAGCATGGCCGGCGACGTCTTCCTGCTCGGGACGACGTCGTGGATGATCCGCCGCGTCGAGCCGGGCGTCGTGCGGGTCGAGAACGCCCACGGCGCGCCGCCGTCGATCCCGTTCTGGAACGGCGAGGGCCTGGGGCGCACCGTCGAGCTGTCCGAGGAAGTCGCGGCGATCCGCAGCGCGATCGACGAGCGCGACGACGCCGCGGCGGCGCAGTGGCTGATCGACGAGTGCGCCGTCGACCGCAGCGGCGCGGAGCAGGCGGTCGCGTACGTGCGCGCCGGAAAGGCGATTCTCGGCGCCGTCCCCACCGTTACGACGGTCGTGGCGGAGCGCTTCTTCGACGAAGGCGGCGGGATGCAGCTGGTGCTGCACACGCCGTTCGGGGCGCGGATCAACCGCGCGTGGGGCCTCGCCCTGCGGAAGAAGTTCTGTCGCTCGTTCAACCTCGAGCTGCAGGCGGCGGCGACCGACAACGGGATCGTGCTCTCGCTCACCGACCAACACGCGTTTCCGCTCGAGATCGTGTGGGAGTTCGTCAAGACGGCGAGCGTCGAGCAGACGCTCACGCAGGCGCTCCTGACCGCGCCGATGTTCGGCGCACGCTGGCGCTGGAACGCGACGCGCGCGCTCGCCATCCTCCGCATGCGCGGCGGGAAGCGCGTCGCTCCGCAGCTGCTGCGCATGCGCGCCGACGATCTGCTCGCTTCGTGCTTCCCCGACGCCGCGGCGTGTGCCGAGAACCTCACCGGTCCGATCCGCGTCCCCGATCACGTCCTCGTCCGCGAGACGATCGCCAACTGCCTGCGCGAAGCGATGGACCTCGACGGGCTGATCGCGATTCTGGGCCGCATCGAGAGCGGCGCGATCCGCACGGTCGCCGTCGACACCCCGGAGCCCTCGCCGTTCTGTCATGAGATCCTCAACGCGAACCCGTACGCGTATCTCGACGACGCGCCACTCGAGGAGCGCCGCGCGCGCGCGGTGACGCTGCGCCGCACGACGCGGACCGACAACGACGGCAGCGGGATTCTCGACGCCGCGGCGATCGCCGAAGTCGCCGAAACGTCGTGGCCGGTCGTGCGCGACGCCGACGAGCTGCACGACGCGCTCGCGACGCTCGTCGTCCTGCCGCCGGTCGACGAATGGCGCGGCTGGTTCGACGAGCTCGTCGCCTCACGTCGCGCGACCACGCTGATGCACGGCGGCCGCGCGCTCTGGACGCCGGCCGAACGGCTCGCGCTCGCGCGCGTCGCGTTCTTCGACGCGCCGGCGACCCCGGCGATCGCGCCCGTGCTCTCCTCGCAGCCGCTCCCCGAGACACGCGAAGCGGCGTTCGCCGAGGTGCTGCGCGGGTTGCTGGAGTCGACCGGCCCGCTCACCGTCGCCGTGCTCGCCGAGCGCTTCGGCGTCGACGACGCGCTGGTGAACGCGGGCCTGCTGCAGCTCGAGAACGAGGGGCAGGTGCTGCACGGGAGCTTCAGCGGCGGCGCCGAGGAAGAATGGTGCAATCGCCGCGTCCTGGCGCGCATCCACCGGCTGACGCTGGGACTGCTGCGGCGCGAGATCGAGCCGGTCAGCACCGCGCAGTACGCGCGCTTCGTCCAGCGCTGGCAGCACGTCGCGCCCGGCTCGAAGCTGCACGGCATCGACGGGACGCTGCACGTGATCAAGCAGCTCGAAGGCTACGAGATCCCGGCGGCGGCGTGGGAGGCGTCGATCTTGCCGGCGCGCGTCATGGGCTACAAGCGCGAGTACCTCGATCATCTGTGCTATTCGGGTGAGGTGATGTGGGGCCGGCTCTCGCCGCATCCGGCGCTCGCGCTCGACGCGGCGAACGGCGAGCGCCCGCGAAAGGTCCGGCCGACGAAGCTCGCGCCGATCGCGCTGATCGCCCGGGAGCACGCCGAAGCGCTGATCGTCTCGCGCGACGGCGAGCGGAACGCCGCGCTCTCGCACGCCGCGCGCGAGGTGCTCGAGGAGGTCGCCCGCCGCGGCGCGCCGTTCTTCACCGACATCGTGCGCGGGACGAAGCGGCTGCCGAGCGAGGTCGAAGAAGCGCTGTGGCAGCTGGTCGCCGCCGGTCTGGTGACCGCCGACGGCTTCGACGCGCTGCGCGCACTGATCGACGCGAAGCGCCGGCTCGGCGAGAAAGGTCTGCGCGCGCGGCCGCGCTCGTCCGGCGGGCGCTGGACGCTGCTGCGCTCCGAGACCGACGCGATCGACGCCGACGCGTTCGCGCGCCGCCTGCTCGCGCGCTGGGGCGTGGTGTTTCGCGACGTGGTCGCGCGCGAGACGCTGGCGCCGCCGTGGCGCGAGCTGCTCGCCGCGCTGCGCCGGATGGAAGCGCGCGGCGAGATTCGCGGCGGACGCTTCGTCGCGGGCTACGTCGGCGAGCAGTTCGCGCTCCCCGAGGCGATCGACGCGCTGCGCGCCGTCCGCCGAGAAGGCGACGAGAGCGCGCCGCTGCTCGACGTCTCCGACTACGACCCGCTGCGCGTCACCGCGGCGCTGGTCCCCGGCATCCGTCCGAAACCGCTGCGCTCGGTGTCCTGACGGACGACGCGGACGGCGGCGCCCGCGATCCGCGGCGCGCCTGATCGGCCGGAGAAGCGCCGCCGGGAGCCGTTCGCCGCTCGCGAGAACACGTGCCGCTCGATGCGGAGCGTGCGATTGGGACGGACCGGACTGAAGGTCTCGGAGATCTGCCTCGGGACGATGACGTTCGGGCTGCAGACCGATCGCGACGAGGCCTTCGCGATCATGGACGTCGCCGAAGAAGGCGGGATCGATTTCCTGGACGTCGCCGACGTCTATCCGCTCGGCGGGTCGCTGGAGACGGTCGGACGCACCGAAGAGATCGTCGGCGCGTGGCTGGCGGGGAAGCGCGACCGGTTCGTCGTCGCGACGAAGGTGTACAACCCGGTCGGCCCGGGTCCGAACGACAAGGGCAATTCGCGACGGCATGTGATCGCGGCGTGCGAGGCGTCGCTGCGCCGGCTCGGCACGGACTGGATCGACCTGTACTACATCCATCGCTGGGACCCCGAGACGCCGGTCGACGAGACGCTTTTGGCCTTCGACGACCTGCGCCGCGCGGGGAAGATCCGCTACGCGGGCTGCAGCAACGTCGCCGCGTGGCAGATGATGGCGTCGCTGTGGTCGGCCGACCGGCGCGGAACGATTCGTTTCGACGCCGTGCAGCCGCGCTACAACCTGCTGTTCCGCGCCGTCGAGAGCGAGCTGCTGCCGGCGGCGGAGGCGAACGGCGTGGGCGCCGTGGTGTTCAACCCGCTCGCCGGCGGGATGCTCACCGGCAAATACCGTCGCGGCGAGGCGCCGCGCGAGGGGACGCGCTTCACGCTCGGATCGGCGGCGTCGCTCTACCAGCAGCGCTACTGGCAGGACGAGGTCATCGACGTCGTGCAGCGCCTCGCCGACGACGTCGGCTCGCGCGGAAAGTCGATCACGCACGTCGCGCTGCAATGGGTGCTCGAGCAGCGCGGCGTGACCGCGGCGATCGTGGGCGCGAGCCGCGCGGAGCAGCTGCGCGACTCGCTGAAGGCGCTCGACGTGCGGCTCGACGACGACGACCGCCGCGCGTGCGACGCGGCGTGGTACGCCCTGCCGCGCCGCCGGCCGGAGGAGGAGCGGTGAGCGCGCCGGCGGCGAGTTTCTTCCGGCACGGCGGCAACGCGCTGCTCGCCGGGGCCGTCGTCGTGCTCTCGACGCTGTTCGCGAGCGGCGTGCTCGCGTTCGGGCCGCGCGCGCTCGCGGCGCTGGCGGCGGGAGCGCTGCTGTTCTTCGGCTCGGAGTACACGACGCACCGGTTTCTGTTCCATGCGAAGCCGTCGTCGAACGCGTTCGTGCTGCGGCTGCAGCACCGGCTCCACTACGATCACCATGCGCGGCCGAACGAGCTGGGGCTGCTCTTCCTCCCGATGTGGTTCGTGATCCCGGTCGCGGCGTCGACGTTCGGAATCTGCTTCGCGCTCGTGCACGACGCCGCGCTCGCGGCGGCGCTCCTCCTCGGCAGCCTCGCGGCGATGACGTACTACGAGTGGGTGCACTTCGTCGCGCACGTGCCGTTCGTGCCGCGCACCGCGCTCGGGCGGTACGTGAAGAAGTACCACCTCTGGCATCACTACAAGAACGAACGTCTGTGGTTCGGGGTGACGAATCCCGGCATGGACTTCGCCGGCTTCACGTACCGTCGCGTCGAGGACGTGGAGCGTTCGCCCAACGTGCGGCTGCTGTTCCCCGACGCCTGACGCCCGAGCCGCGGCCGCGCTCGCGGGCGGCAGGGCCGCCGAGCGGGTGCGTGCAACCGGCTCCCAGGTCGCTTCGCGAAGGGGGCTGAGGTGCCGCGTTCGTTCGGGTTGTGGGTCGCGGCATCGGCGATCGCGCTGGCCGGCGTGGTCTCCGCGCAGCGCGCGCCGTGGACCGCCGGGGCACCGGCCGCCGCGGCCGAACACCACGCCGCGCGCCGCGCCGCGCCGTGCGCGCGCCCGCAGCCGGTTCCGGCGGCGCTGCGCCTTCCCGCGGTGGTTCCGCCCGGCGATCCGGTCGCGATCGAGCAGACGATGCTCGCGTATCTGCGCACGTATCGCTACCGCGATCTCGGCTGGTGCGTCGACAAAGCGGTGCGCGACACCGGACCGTACGTGCACGGCGTCTACTACGGCACGCATCCCGCGGTGCGCATCTACTACTCGCCCGAGGTGATGCGCTGGCTGCGCGACGGACGCCGCGGCGCGCCGGCCGACGGGGCGGTGATCATCAAGGAGCAGTACGGCGATCCGCCGGCCGCGCGGTACGCGGGGCTCGGCGAGGCGCGGCTGCGCCCGACCGACTGGACGATCATGATTCGCCGCGCGTCGGCGTCGCGCGACGGCTGGTTCTGGGCCGAGGTCTGGACGACGATGTTCGCGACGCCCGCGCCGCGCCCGTCCGCGCCGCCGGTCATGACGGCGTATCCGAACGCCGGCTTCGCATTGTACTGCCTGCGCTGCCACGCCTCTGCCGAAAAGGCGCTGACCTTCGCGTCGCTGGACAACATCAAAGGCTTCCCCGGCGAGCCGCTCGTCTTCAAGGTGGACGACACGTGGCGCACGCCGCCGCCGAGCGCGACGTCGTCGCCGGCGCCGTCGACGCACGTGCAGCCCGAGCACGAGAAGAACCGTCTCGAGCCCGGCGTCGCGAAGCCGTTGCGCGAGCTCGCCTTCGCGCCGCGCGCGATCCAGACGTTTCCGGCCGAGCCGCTCGACGCGCGCGTCGCGAACCCGCACGGTCCGCCGCAGTTCCTCACGTCGGATCAGTGCATGGGCTGCCACAGCGCCGCATCCGGCCCGCCCTCGGGGCCTTCGATGTGGATCGCCCCGGGCGCGCACGCCTCTCCGTCGCCGCCGCCGGCGGGCGGCCCCACGGGCCTCAACGTCTCGGAGTACGGCGAGTGGCGCTGGTCGCCGATGGGCCTGGCCGGCCGCGATCCGGTGTTCTTCTCGCAGCTCGAAAGCGAGCGCGCGTACATCGCGTCGATCCCCGACCGCGCGATCGCCGGCCGCGATCCGGCGCGGACGCGCGCGACGCTGCGGCAGCAGGTCGTCGACCTGTGCATGCGCTGCCACGGCGTGATGGGCAAACGCACGAACGAAATCGAGCACGGCGCGGGCGCGCACTTCGACGAGCGCTGGGTCTTCGAAGCGCGTCCCGGGACGCCGGCGTTCCACTACGGCGGGCTGGCGCGCGACGGGATCAGCTGCACCGTCTGCCACCACGTCGCGCAGACGAAGCGCGAGCAGGCCTCGCTCGCGTACACGCTCGAGAAGACGAACACCGGGCTCTTCGACGTCAACAAGCCCGGCGAGCTCAACGGCCCCTTCGAGTCGAAGCAGGTCGCGACGCACCCGATGAAAGAGTCGCTCGGCGCGACGCCCGTCTTCTCGCCGCTCACGAAGTCGGCGCGGCTGTGCACGAGCTGTCACAGCATCGACCTCCCGGTCGTCGACTCGCCGGCGAAGATTCGCCCGATCGTGCCGGTGATGGCGCACGACGTCGAGCAGAACACGTACGTCGAGTGGGTCAACAGCCGCTTCCAGACCGAGTACAAGCCGCTGCGCGGCGCGAAGTCGTGCCAGGATTGCCACATGCCGGCCGGCGTCGCGGACCGCGGGCTCGACGTGAGCCTGCCGCAGATCCAGACGCGAATCGCGCTGGTCGAGGACGACACGTATCCGCAGGCGGAGCATCTGGCGCCGCTGCGCGACGTTACGGTCCGCTGGCGCGCGAGCGGCTTCCGGCGGCACGAGCTGCTCGGGCTCAACGCGTTCCTGCTGCGCGCGTTCCAGACCAACGCCGACGCGCTCGGCGTCCGGCTCGCCGACTACATGTCGGGGTCGACGACCGATCTGCGCGACGCGATGGGCTTCGTCGTGCAGCAGGCGCGCGAGCAGACCGCGCGCCTCGGTCTGCGCTCGCGCGTCGCGGACGGCACGCTGCTCGCCGACGTCACCGTCACCAACCTCACCGGGCACCGCTTTCCGAGCGGGGTCGGCTTTCGCCGCGCGTTCGTCGAGCTGAAGGTCACCGATCCGAACGGCGCGGTCGTCTTCGACTCCGGCGGCACGAACGCGAACGGCGAGATCGTCGGGGCCGACGGCAAGCCGCTCCCCAGCGAGCGGTTCGCGCGGCTCCCCGGCGGCGGGCAGGCGTACCAGCCGCACTACGACGAGCGGCGGCCGATCACGAGCGCCGGTCAGGCCGAGATCTTCGAAGAGCTGGTCAAAGACCGCGACGGCGAGTTCACCGACAGCTTCATCCGGCGCGACCGGATCTTCAAGGACAACCGGCTGCTCCCGCAAGGCTGGCGCAGCGACGGGCCGCCGGGGATCCGGCTTCCGGCGCACTGGCTCGAGGCGACCCGTCCGGTCAACGTCGGCGGCGACCCCCGCTACGCCGACGGCTCGGGGAGCGCCGTGGTCGCGTACCGCATCCCGCTGCGCACCGCGGTCGACCCCTCGCGGCTGCGCGTCGAGGCGGCCCTCTGGTACGAAGCGTGGAATCCGAACTTCCGGCGGGAGCGGACGAGCGGAAACGGACCTGCCGCGACGCGGCTGCGCGCGCTGCTCGCGAACATGCGCCTCGACGAGACGCCCGAGCTCGCCGGCTGGAAGCTGCGCATCGCCTCGGCCGGCCGTCCCGCGCCGTGAGCGGTCTTTCGGCCGAGGGGCCTGGGCGAACGGGTTCGCGGGTGGGTACAGGAACGGCGATGCTGAGCCACGCGTACGACCTGCGCGACCTCACTGCCCAGCTCGGCACGCCGGCGTTCGAGCAGACGACGCGCCGCGGCGGCCTCACCTGCCTGTTGCTCCACTGGGGCTGCGGCTGCACGGCGATCGGCAGCCCGGCGAACCGTGAGGCGGAGCGCCAGCTCCGCTGGACGCGCTGCGACCACCACGCGCTCGCCGACGTCGCCGCGCCCGCCTGACGCGTCCGGGGCGAGCGGCCCCGCGGGTTACTTGCTTCGGTTGATCACGTACTCCCAGGCGAACCCGGCCGCGACCCCGACCATTCCGATGACGATGGCATCCGTGAGCATGACCATCGTACGACACGCCGCACGATGGAGAAGTTCCGGTGCGTCGCGCGCTCCGCGCGGCGGAAGCGAGCTTCGCGTGACGAAAACCTCTCCGTGCGCGAAGGCGTCATAGCCCTCGACGCACCAACCCGCCCCGCGAAGGAGGAGTCATTCCGCCACCACGCAGACAGAAAGGCGGCGGCAAGCGCAAGCGCCGCGAGCCGATCAGCCCCGTCGTCAAAGAAGATACGCTGAGCCTCGTCGGCCGCGTGATCGAGACGTTCCCCAGCTCCACCTTCAAGGTCGAGCTCGAGAACGGCCACACGATCCTCGCCAGCCTGGCCGGACGCCTGCGGCGGTTCCGCATCCGCATCACGCCGGGCGACGACGTCGACGTCGAGCTGTCGCCGTACGATCTGACGCGTGGCCGCATCACCTACCGGCGGCAGGGGCGAAACACGACGTAGCGGGCGAACGCCCGGAGCGCGGCGAACGTTCGCACTCCAAGATGCGAGGATCGCGCGCCTTGGTGCTGGTCGTGCTGTTCGTCGCCGCAGTCGCGGCGTCGTGGTGGTGGACCCGGCGCGTGGAGAACGGCTCGCCCGGCGACACCATCGCCGTCTACTATGCGAAAACGGACGGGACGACGCTCGTTCCGTGGCGCGTCAGCCTTGGACCGGCGCGCGACCGTAAGAGCGTCGCGTTCTACGCGGCGGCGCAGTGCGTCGCCGGACCGCCGCCCGGAACCGACGCGGTTCGCTTTCCGTCGGGAACGCGCGTGCTGGCCGTCGACGTTGACGGATCGACCGCCGACGTGAACCTTTCGCGCGACGTCGCGTCCTCCGCCGAAGGCGGGTTCGCGGAGAACGCGGAGTTCAAGGAGCTGGTGTGGACCCTCACGCAGCCGTCGCTGAAGATCTCGACGGTGCGCGTGCGGGTCGACGGGGCTCGCGTCGCTACGCTTCCCGGAGGACACCTCGAGCTCGATGAACCGCTCACGCGTTCGAGTTTTTAGCGTCGTCGCGCTTGCCGCGGCGTGCGCGCTCTCGGCGGTGCCGCGCGCCGGCGCGGCGCAGCAGGGCGCACCGGCGCTGTGGTTTCAGGGAACCCGGCTGATCTTCGCGCACGCCGTCCCGGAAAACGGCGACCTCGCGGTCGCGACGAGCGATCCGGGGCTGCGCAAGTTCCTCGACAAGCTGGGCGCCGTGCTCTCCTACGCGCCGGGTCAGCGCTACGTCGTCGTCACCTCGCAGGACCGGCGGACGATCGTCTTCACCGCCGGCGACCCGTCGTACACCGTCGCCGGCGTCCGCGCGCGCGCCGCGTTCGCGCCGGCTCCGGCCGGCGCCGACGTCGTGCTTCCGTTCTTCGCGCTGGCGCGCGCGCTCTACGTCGACGCGGTCCCCGACGGCGACGAGACGGTGCTGCAGCCGCGGATCGGCGCGCTCGACGTGCGAACCGAAGGCGGGAAGACCGTCGTGACGGTGCGCGCGGCGATGCCGCTCGTCGCGTCGACCGACGGCGCGACGCCCGACAAGCTGCGCGTCACCTTCATCGGCCAGGGCTCGGCGCTCGCCGCCGAACGCCGCGCGCCCGGCGCGCAGGTCGACGACATCACGGTCGCGGTCGGCGGCTCGCCGCGCGTCCCGACCACGACGCTGACCATCGCGGCCGCGCGCGGCGCCGAGTATCGCGTCGTCCCCGCCGAGACGCCCGATGCGTTCACCGTGGTGTTCGAGCCGCGTCGCCTCGCCTACGGCGCGCCGGCGCCCGCGACGAGCGCGCCGCAGAACGCCGCCGCCGGCGGCATCCCGGCCTACGGCGCGCCGCCGACGCCGCCGCCGCTCGTCCCCGGCGCGGGCGCGGCGCCCGGCGCGGTGCAGCGCGAGCCCGGCACGATGCCGTCGAACGCGCCGGGCGGCACGCCGGCCTCCGGGCAGCCCGCGGCGCCGGCGGGGCCGGCCGCGGTGACCGGCATCGACATCCAGCAAGGCGCCGACGACGCCCTCGTCGTTCGCGTCGCCCTCAGCGCGCCGGCGTCGTACGAATGGCACCGGCTGCTCGACGACCGCTGGTACATCGACTTCACGAACACGACGCTCACGCTTCCCGGGCGCGACGAGCAGCCGTCGTTCGGCGCCGTCCGCTCGGTCCGCATCCGGCAGACCGGGAGCGCCGACGCGCCGTCGGTCCGCCTCGCGTTCACGACGACCGGCGATCAGCAGATCGACGTCGCGCCGATGGAGGACGGGCTGGAGATCACGGTCCGCACGGCGGCCGCGCCGGCCGACGTCGCCCGCACCGGGATCGGCCGGGCCGGGCCGGGCGCCGAGACGGCGCTGACCGAGCCGCAGCCCTCCGCCGCGCCGGGCGACGAGCTCTGGAAGTTCACCCCGGCGCCCGGAGCGGCGAACGGCTCGCGGATCATCGTCATCGACCCCGGGCACGGCGGCGCGGACAACGGCACCGCGCACAACGGGCTCGTCGAGAAGAACCTCACCTTCGACATCGCGAAGCGGCTGCGCGCGCTGCTGGTGGCGCAAGGCTGGATCGTGCGCATGACCCGCGACACCGACGTCGATCCGGTCAGCGCGGCGAACCTCGCGAAGATGCACGCCGACGGCAAGCCGAACCCGGACGACCGCGCTTACCTCCAGACGCGCTGCGACGTCGCCAACCTCGCGCACGCGCGGCTGTTCATCAGCATCCACGTCAACGCTGCCCCGGTCGAGAGCGCGCGCGGAACGACGTTCTACTGGTACAAGCCGCAGGACGCGCCGTTCGCGCAGGCGCTCGAGCGCGCGGTGATCCCGCTCGCCGGCACGCAAGACGACGGGACGCAGCACGCCAACTTCTACGTGATCCACCACACCACGATGCCGGCGGTGCTGATCGAGACCGCGTTCGTCACGAATCCCGGCGACGTCGCGCTGCTGCGCCAGCCGGCGTTCCTCCAAAGCATGGCGCAGGGGATCGCGAACGGCGTGAAGTCGTTCGCGGGGTCGCCGCAGTCGAGCGCCGTGAGCGAGCGCTAGTGCTCGGGCTCTACGACTCCGGGCTGGGCGGGCTCACCGTCCTGGCCGCGCTGCGCGCGGCCGGGATCGACCAGGACGTCGTCTACTTCGCCGATCAGGCGCACGTGCCGTACGGCGACCGCTCCGACGCCGAGATCCGCGGCTTTCTCGAGGAGAACCTCGAGCGGCTCGGCGAGCTGGGCGTCGACGCCGTCGTGACGGCGTGCAACACCACGTGCGCGGTCGCCGAGCGTTACGGCTGGCCGGCGACCGCGTTTCCGGTGCTCGACCTCATCGCGACCGCCGGCGCGTCGTTCGCCGGGACGCCGCATCGCCGCATCGGCGTGGTCGCCACCGCCGCGACGGTACGCAGCGGCGCCTACGGACGCGCGATCCGCGCCGCCGCGCCGGGCGTGGACGTGATCGAAGCGGCCGCGCCGGCGCTCGTCCCGCTCGTCGAGCGCGGCGAGGCGGACTCCGTTGCGGCACGCGACGCCGTCGCTGCGGCGGTCGCGCCGCTGCGCGAGCGCGTCGACGCGCTCGTCTACGGCTGCACGCACTTCCCGCTGCTCGACCGCTGGTTCGCCGAGGCGCTGCCGCCCGGCGTCGCGCGGATCGATCCCGCCGTCGCGCAGGCGGCCGCGACGCGGACGCTCGTCGCGCGCCTCGGCGTCGCGCCGGGAACCGCGACGACGACGTATTACACGAACGGCGACGTGGGCGCGTTCGTCGCCGCGCTGCGCCGCTGGAGCGCCGGCGCGGATAGCGACGTCCGCGCGCTCGTGACCGTGCGCTAGCGTTCCGCGGCGGGCTCCGCTCCGCCGGCCGGCGTCCCGACGATGCGCGACGACGCCCCGCCCGCGCGTTCGCCGTACGGCGCGCTCTGTTCTTGCGCTCCGCCTTCTTCGTGCGTGCCGGCGCCGTCCGGCGATTCGGTCTCCGCGCCGGAGTCCAAGGCCGCTTCCGTTCCCGGCTCGCCGGCGAGGAGCGCGTCGCCGTCCGCGCCGTCGAGCGTGCCGGCCTCGTCCTCTTCGGCCGGGGCGGCCTCCGGGCTCGCCGGCAGCTCCTGGATCCGCCCGTCCGGCCCGGTGCGCCGCAGCAGGTCGACGAAGAGCGAGCGCACCGCAATCCGTTCCGACGCGTCGATCGGGCGGCCCAGGGCCTGCGAACTCGCCTTCATCAGGCGCGTGTTCACGTCGACCGGGATGCGGCGGTAGCGATCCCAGTTCGCGACGATCGCCGGGACGCGATCGACGATCCCGGGAACGATGTCGGCGACGATGGCCGTCATCTGCTCGGCGTCGACGGGTCCGCCCGCGGCGATCAGCTCGGCGACGCCGTCGGGCGGCTCGATCGCCGGCGTGCCGTCGTCCGGCTTCGCGTCGCGCGGCAGCGGGCGCAGCGAGATCCAAGCGCCGACCAGCCCTTCGGGCCACTCGTGCGCGACGTCGGCTTCGAAGCGCAGCCGCTCGGCCTGCGTGTGGTACGGGTCGACGCCGAGCAGATGGACGCGGACGCCGAACGTCTGCGCAGTCTGCACGCCGACGAGCAGGTCCTCGTCGCCGGAGACGACGAGCATCGCGTCGACGGCGCGGTTGCGCGCCAGTTCCGACATGTCGTGGACGATCAGCGCGTCGACGCCTTTCTGCTGCCCGTACGCGTTCACCGAGCCGAGGCGAAGCTTCACGTCGGGGAGCGCGGCGGTACGCGTCTGCTCCGGCGTGCGGCCGGCGAGCGGCGCGCCGTCGTACCAGTAGATGCGGATCAGGCGGTTCGCGCCGCCGTCGAGCGCGGCGACCTCGCGTTTGAGCTCGTGCACGACGGCCTCGACGTTGAGGCTCACGCGTCCGCGCGGATAGTTCTGCTTGAAGCGGGCCAGCGCGGCGAGCGCGTACAGATACCCGGCATCGACGAAGACAGCGACGTTCACGAATCCTCCGGGGCCAATCGCATCGGCATGGGGCCAATCGAACGGGAGCAATGCTTGCCCGCGAGTTCGGTGCCCCGGAAGGCGGTCCTACACCGCGCTACACGACGTGGAAGACGCGGAAGAACAGCAGCGTCGTCAGGAGCGCGAGCAGCGTGCCTGCCACCACTTGCAACAGCGTGTGCGCTCGCAGGTACACGCGCGACCAGCCGACGAGCGGGATCAGCGCATAGAACGGGGCCGGCCGGCCGCCGTACAGCACGGTGAGCGCGACCAGCGGCGCGGTGATTCCCAGCGCGTGCGTCGAGATCTTCCAGTAGCGGGTGATCCACTGGACCACCAGCGCGCTCGCGGCGTAGCCCGCCATCGATGCGGTCATGATCGCCGGCGCACGGATCAGCCACAGATCGAACGCGCCGACGGCGTAGAAGACGACGAAGGCGATGAAGACGCGCTCGCGCTCGGTTCGGATCGACATGTCGAGGTCGGAGATCCGGTCCGTCGCGTAGAGGAAGAAGATGAACAGCATCGGCGCGATCGAGGTGAAGAACGCGCTGTTGAACAGGAGCACGAGGAAGTCGCGCGAGCCGTTCGAGCGCGCGCCGGCGAGGATGACGAACAGCGCGAGCGAGGTCAGGAACGGGTTGCAGACCGTCGAGAGGATGCGGGCGACGTCGGTCCAGACGCGCTTTCGGACGCGGATCGGGACGGGCGCCAGCGGGGCCTGCACGGGGACGGGCCTTCGGCCCTATGGGTAGAAGACCCCCGGATGATCCTCGAGCGCATCACGACCCCGGCCGACGTCAGGAAGCTCTCGCGGCCGGAGCTGGACCAGCTCGCGCGCGAGATTCGCGAGACGCTGATCCGGGTGTGCGCGGTGAACGGGGGCCACCTCGCGCCGAACCTCGGCGTCGTCGAGCTCACGGTCGCGCTCATGCGCGTCCTGGAGCTCCCGCGCGACGTCGTGGTGTGGGACGTCAGCCACCAGAGCTACGTCCACAAGCTGCTGACCGGCCGGTTCGAACGGTTCCACACGCTGCGCCAGGGCGGCGGCGTCAGCGGCTTCTGCATGCGCAGCGAGTCGGAGTACGACGCGTTCGGCGCCGGCCACGCCTCGACGTCGATCTCGGCCGCGCTCGGGATGGCGACCGCGCGCGATCTCGCGGGCGGGCAGAACACGGTCGTCGCGGTGATCGGCGACGGCGCCCTCACCGGCGGGCTCGCCTACGAGGCGATCAACAACGCCGGGCTGCTCAAGTCCAACTTCATCGTGATCCTCAACGACAACGAGATGTCGATCGCGCCGAACGTCGGCTCGATCGCCTCGTACCTGGGGACGCTGCGCTCGAAGCCGCTCTTCACCAAGGGCCGCGAGATCCTCAAGGACGTGCTCGACCACGTCCCCCTCGGCGGGACGGCGCGCCGCGCGCTCTCGACCGCCGAGATGGCCGGGATGCGGTTCGTGACGCCGGAGCACAAGGCGCCGGTGATCTTCGAAGAGATGGGCTTCCGCTACATCGGCCCGGTCGACGGCCACGATCTCGATTCGCTGACCGACGTCATCTCGAACGCGCGCAAGATCCCGGGTCCCGTGCTCCTTCACCTGAAGACCGTCAAGGGGAAGGGCTACGACATCGCCGAGGGCGACAGCCGCACGTTCCACGGGGTCGGCCCCGGCGTGTACCACCCCGACGAAGGGAAACTGGAGAAGAAGCCGTCGCGCCCGACCTTCGCGCAGGCCTTCGCCGACGCGCTCATCGCGGCGGCCGAGCGCGACCCGAAGGTCGTCGGGATCACCGCCGCCATGCCCGACGGCACCGGGCTCGCGAAGTTCGCGAAGCGTTTCCCCGACCGCTACTTCGACGTCGGCATCGCCGAGGCGCACGCCGTCTGCTTCGCGGCCGGCGCGTCGACCGCGGGGATCAAGCCGGTCTGCGCGATCTACTCGACGTTCCTCCAGCGCGCGTACGATCAAGTCGTCCACGACGTCGCGGTGCAGGCGCTCCCGGTCGTGTTCGCGATGGACCGCGCCGGGTTCGTCGGCGACGACGGCCCGACGCACATGGGACTCTACGACGTCGCCTACCTGCGGACGCTCCCCGGCGTGACGATCATGGCCCCGCGCAACGAGCACGAAGTCGCGCCGATGCTCGACCTCGCGCTCTCGCTGAACGCGCCGGCGGCGCTGCGCTACCCGCGCGGCTCGACCAGCGGCAAGCACGACGAACCGCTCGCGCCGCTCGTCCTCGGCCGCGCCGAGGTGCTGCGCCGCGGCACCGACGTCGCAATCCTCGCGCTCGGCAATACCGTCGACGTCGCGCTCGACGCGTGGGAGCTGCTGGAGAACGCCGCGAGCCGGCCGACCGTCGTCAACGCGCGCTTCGTCGTTCCGCTCGACGAGACGCTGCTGCTCGAGCTCGCCGAGACGCACCGCCGCTTCATCACGCTCGAGGAGCACAGCCTGGCCGGCGGCTTCGGCTCCGCCGTCGTCGAGTTCCTGAACGACCGCGGCATCGACGCGGTCGTCGAGCGGATCGGCGTCCCCAACGTGCTCGTTCAGCACGCCAAGCCCGAGGCGCAGCGCGCGCAGTTCGGGCTGACCGCGGAAAACGTCGCGGCGCGCGTCCGCACGCTGGCCGGCAGCCCCGCCGCCTAACGCCGAGAGGACAATCCCCGCCGGGGCGCCAAGCCCCGGCGGTTCTTTTTCCTGAAGGGTCCGCTATCGTGTTTCCCGTGCTGCTCGCGGCCGCGACGACCGCCGCACCGGCCGCCAAAGCGGCGGCGCCCGCCGCCAAGGCGACGACGCTGCCGCTCACGCTCCCGCCGAACTTCCAGTACGACCTGACGCCGCACACGGCGCTGGCGCAGCACGCGCCGTGGCTGACGCACACGCTGGCCGGGCTGTTCATCGTGTTCGGCGTCCTCCTGGTCGTGCTGCTCGCACTGCAGACGACGAAGCAGGAGGGGCTGAGCGGAACGCTCGGCGGCCGCGTCGAGTCGTCGACGCGCCGGCTCGGACTCGACCAGCAGATCGCGCGGGTCACCCAGTTCGTCGCCGTCGCCTTCGTGTTCGTCGCGACCGTCGTGAGCCTCACCGGAATCTAGTGCCTGCGCGTCCGGTGAATCCGTCGCGCTCGCCCGCCGGGCGAATCGCCCGTGAAAGCCGGGATCGCTAGCTTGTCGCTGCTGGAGGTCCACGACCTCAAGACGACGTTCCGGACCGAAGACGGCGTCGTCGCCGCGGTGAACGGGCTTTCGTTCTCCGTCGATGCCGGGAAGACGCTGGCGATCGTCGGCGAGTCGGGCTCGGGCAAGTCGGTGACGTCGCTCTCGATCATGCGGCTGATCGCCTCGAACGGAAAGATCGAGCGCGGCTCCGTCCTCTTCAAGGGCGAGAACCTGCTGAAGAAGAGCGAGGCGCAGATGCGGAAGATCCGCGGGCGCGACATCGCGATGATCTTCCAGGACCCGATGACCTCGCTGAACCCGGTGCTGACCGTCGGCGAACAGATCGCCGAGGCGACCCGGCTCCACCTCGGGCTCAACAAGCGCGAGGCGCTCGACAAGGCGGTCGAGATGCTGCGCCTCGTGCGCATCCCGGCGCCGGAGAAGCGCCTGCGCGACTACCCGCACCAGTTCTCGGGCGGGATGCGGCAGCGCGTCATGATCGCGATGGCGCTCTCGTGCGACCCCGCGGTGCTGATCGCCGACGAGCCGACGACCGCGCTCGACGTGACGATCCAAGCGCAGATCCTCGAGCTCATGAACGAGATGCAGCAGCGGCTGGGCTCGGCCATCATCCTGATCACGCACGATCTCGGCGTCGTCGCGGAGACGTGCGAGAACGTGCTGGTGATGTACGGCGGCAACATGGTCGAATACGGCACGGCGGCGCAGATATTCGAGTCGCCGAAGATGCCGTACACGATGGGGCTCCTGGAGTCGCTGCCGCGGCTCGACCAGGCCGGCGCGCGCCTGATCCCGATCGAAGGGCAGCCCCCGAACCTGCTTCGGATGCCGCCCGGCTGCGCCTTCGCGCCGCGCTGCCGCTACCGGATGCCCATCTGCGACGAGCCGGTTCCGCTCTACGATTTCGGCGCCGGCCACCTCGCGCGGTGCTATTTGTACGACGAGCGCGCCGAGGGGCAGAAGCCGATCGCCGCCGAGAACCGTCCCGCGATCCCGGACTCCGCGGTGGCGCGGACCGAGGTCGCGACGCGATGACGGCGCCCGGCGCCGGAACCTCGGCGGTCGCCGTCGCGCCGAAGCGCGACCTCGTCGTCGTCCGCGACCTCCACAAGTACTTCCCGATCACCGCCGGGATCTTGCAGCGTCACGTCGCCGACGTCAAAGCGGTCGACGGCATCGATTTCGAGATTCGCGCCGGCGAGACGCTCGGGCTCGTCGGCGAGTCGGGATCGGGCAAGACGACGGCGGGCCGCGTGATCCTGCGGCTCACCGAAGCGACGAGCGGCAGCGTGACGTTCGACGGCCGGGAGCTGGTCGGCCTGACCCGCGGCGAGCTGCGTCCCCTGCGCAAGGAGATGCAGATCATCTTCCAAGACCCGTATGCCTCGCTCAACCCGCGCATGACGGTCGGCTCGATCATCCGCGAGCCGCTCGAGATCCACGGCATCGCGAAGGGCAACGAGGCCGACGCGCGCACGCAGGAGCTGCTGCGGCTGGTCGGCCTCCAGCCGTACCACGCGAACCGGTATCCGCACGAGTTCTCCGGCGGGCAGCGGCAGCGCATCGGGATCGCGCGCGCGCTCGCCGTGAACCCGAAGTTCATCGTCGCCGACGAGCCGGTTTCGGCGCTCGACGTCTCGATCCAAGCGCAGGTCATCAACCTGCTCCAGGACCTCCAGCAGCAGCTGGGGCTGACGTACCTCTTCATCGCCCACGACTTGTCCGTCGTGCGGCACATCTCGAACCGCGTCGCGGTCATGTACGTCGGAAAGATCATGGAGATCGCCGACCGCGACCGGCTCTACGACAACCCGCTCCACCCGTACACGCAGGCGCTGCTCTCCGCGATCCCGATCCCGGATCCCGACGTCGAGCGGCGCCGCAAGCGGATCATCCTCACCGGCGACATCCCCTCGCCGGTCAGCCCGCCGTCGGGCTGCCGATTTCACACGCGGTGCCCCGTCGCGTTCGACCGCTGCAAGGTCGAGGTTCCGGCGTTCAACGAGTACGAGCCGGGACACCGCGCGGCGTGCCACTGGGTCGAAGAGCACGGCGGCGCCGCGCCCGATCTCACCGCCGGGCCGTCGATCCTGCTCTAGCCGAACCGCGAAAAAAGAACAGAGGAGCGGCGCATGTCCGCTCCTCGTTCGATGTTCCGGTGCCTGACCGCGTGCGGTCTACGACGCCTTCTTGCGGCGGCCGCCGCTCTTCCGGCCGCCGCGAGCCGCGGCTGCCGTTCTGCCGGCTGCGCCCTTGCGTCCGCCGGCTTTCTTGCGACCGCCGGTGCTCTTCTTGCGACCGCCGGTGCTCTTCTTGCGACCGCCGGTGCTCTTCTTGCGTCCGCCGGTGCTCTTCTTGCGACCGCCGGCGCTCTTCTTGCGCCCGCCGGTGCTCTTCTTGCGCCCGCCGGTGCTCTTCTTGCGCCCGCCGGTGCTCTTCTTGCGGCCGCCGGTGCTCTTCTTGCGCCCGCCGGTGCTCTTCTTGCGTCCGCCGGAGGCGGCTTTCTTGCGCCCGCCGGTGCTCTTCTTGCGTCCGCCGGAGGCGGCTTTCTTGCGTCCGCCGGTGCTCTTCTTGCGGCCGTTCGACGACGACTTGCGCGAGCTGGTGCTCTTCTTGCGGCCCGCGCCCTTGCGGCGACCGCCCCGGCGGCTCCCGCCGCTCTCACCCTGCGACGCGTCTTCCATGCCGGCGTCGCCGTTCATCATGTCCGAGTCCATTCAACCTCCTCGTCCGCGCGGACGGAGTTGTCGTAACCGGTGATGCGTCGCGCGCGCGACGCACGTTATGCGCAGAATACACAGTTTTCGCAAATCGTGCAACTTTTCTGGCCAAGCGGCGGTTACGCGCGCCCGCGCGAGGTGCTTTGGCCCGGGTTGACGTCCGGGTTTATACTGTGGCCCGAAGCTCGTCGGAACGAGCCGCACCCTCCGGAGACCCCACCGTGGCCAAGCCGCTGATCATCGTCGAGTCACCGACGAAAGCCAAGACGATCAAGAAATTCTTGCCCCCGCGCTACGCGGTGAAGGCGTCGGTGGGCCACGTCCGCGATCTCCCGAAGTCGACGCTCGGCGTCGACGTCGACCACGATTTCGCCCCTCGCTACCTCACCATCAAAGGGAAGGGCGACATCATCAAGGACCTCAAGGCGGCGGCGAAGTCGGCTTCCGACGTCTACCTCGCCACCGACCCCGATCGCGAAGGCGAAGCGATCGCGTGGCACCTGGCCGAGCTGCTGAAGCTCGACAATCCGAAGCGCATCGAGCTCCACGAAATCACCAAGGACGCGGCGCTCGCCGCGCTCAAGGACCCGCACCCCATCGACATGCCGCGCGTCAACGCGCAGCAGGCACGGCGCATCCTCGACCGGCTCGTCGGCTACAAGATCTCGCCGCTGCTGTGGGCCAAGGTCCGCAGCGGGCTCTCCGCCGGGCGCGTGCAGTCGGTCGCGGTGCGGCTGATCGTCGACCGCGAGCGGGAGATCCGCGCATTCGATCCGCGCGAGTACTGGACGATCGGCGCGCAGCTCGCTCCGCTGGCGGATGCGGTGCATGCGGCGACGGGCTCGCCCCACGGAACGCCGCCCGTGTTCGGCGCCGAGCTGGTTCAGGTCGACGGCGAGAAGGCCGACATCACGACCGGCGAGCAGGCGCAGGCGATCGTCGACGCCCTCCAGGACGTGGCGTTTCGCGTCGCGTCGGTCAAGACGCGCGAGACGCGGCGCAATCCGGCGCCGCCGTTCACCACCTCGACGCTCCAGCAGGAGGCGTCGCGCAAGCTGAAGTTCCGCGTGCGCAAGACGATGCAGATCGCCCAGGCGCTCTACGAGGGCGTCGATCTCGGCGGCAGCGAGGGGACGCAGGGGCTCATCACCTACATGCGCACCGACTCGACCCGCATCGCGGACTCGGCGCGGGACGCGGCGCGCGACTACGTGACCGGCCGCTTCGGCGCCGAGTACCACGGCGGCGGACGGCAGTACAAGATCAAGGAAGGCGCGCAGGACGCGCACGAGGCGATCCGCCCGACGTCCGTCCTCCGCACGCCGGACTCGCTGGCGCGCGTGCTCAAGCGCGACGAGCTCCGCCTCTACCAGCTGATCTGGGAACGGTTCGTCGCCTCGCAGATGGCCGCGGCGGTCTACGACCAGACGACGGTGGACATCGCCGCCGGCCCGCGCTTCACGTTCCGCGCCACCGGCAGCGTCCTCAAGTTCGCCGGCTACACCGCGGTCTACGAAGAGGGCACCGACGACGTCCCGGCCGACGGCGCGCAGAACGGCAAGCCCGCGAAAGCGCGGCCCGTGCTGCCGCGCCTCGACGAGCGGCAGCCGCTCGACGTGAAGGCGATCGAGCCGAAGCAGCACTTCACCGAGCCGCCGCCGCGCTTCACCGAAGCGACGCTCGTCCGCGCGCTGGAGGAGAACGGGATCGGCCGTCCCTCCACCTACAGCGCGATCGTCGAGACGATCCAGGCGCGCGGTTACGTCGAACAGATCGATCGCCGTTTCCATCCCACCGACATCGGCGAGGCCGTCAACGATCTGCTCGTCGAGCACTTCAAGGAGATCGTCGACCTGACGTTCACCGCCTCGATGGAGTCGCGGCTCGACGATCTGGCCGAACGGGGCGGCGACTGGGGCGCGACCGCGAAGGTCCTCGGCGACTTCTACGTCGAGTTCGCCAAAGAGCTGGCCGAGGCGGAGCGCAAGCTCCCGAAGTTCGAGCAGCGCGACGAGCCGACGGACGAGATCTGCGCGAACTGCGGGCGGCCGATGGTCATCAAGACCGGACGGTTCGGACGCTTCATCTCGTGCACCGGGTATCCCGAGTGCAAGACCACCAAGCCGATCCTCAAAGACACCGGCGTGAAGTGTCCGAAGTGCGGCGGGATGATCGCCGAGCGCAAGTCGCGCAAGGGGCGCACGTTCTACGGCTGCGCCAACTACCCGGCGTGCGATTTCGTCTCGTGGGACAAGGTCGCTCCGCAGCCGTGCGCGGTGTGCGGCGACTACGTCGTGGAGAAGACGCGGCGCGGGGGCGCGGTCACCTACGTTTGCCACACGGATCGCGCGCATGACACGGGGCTCGGGGCCCGGGCGGATGATGCCGATGAGGCGGAGCTGCAGCACGCCTAACGTTGGGGCGGCGCACGGCTTGCCGGGCGTGCGCGACGATGGTGGCGGCGTTCGGGGCGGGCACACCCTCGCTCCGGGGACGCCCGCGTTTTCCCGTCCTGGGAAAACGCTGCTCGCGACACAATTCGCTCCCGCCATCGTGGCTCCGCGAATTGCTGTAGCGCCCCGGAGCGAGGGTGTGCCCGCCCCGAACGCAGGCATGGTTGGCGGACGGCGTTGCGCGCAGTCGGTGATGCGGCATGAGTGATGTTATCGTCGTCGGCGGGGGGCTGGCGGGGTCGGAGGCGGCTTGGCAGGCGGCGCGGCGTGGGGTTCGCGTCGTGCTGTACGAGATGCGGCCGCGGAAGTCGGGGCCGGCGCATCATACGGGGATGCTGGCGGAGCTGGTGTGCTCGAATTCGTTTCGGGGCGCGGCGCTGGAGAACGCGGTGGGGCTGCTCAAAGAAGAGCTGGCGCGGCTCGACTCGCTGATCGTCACGTCGGCGCGGGAGGCGGCGGTGCCGGCCGGCGGCGCGCTCGCGGTCGATCGCGAGCGGTTCGGGGCGCTCGTCGAGTCGCGGCTGGCGGCGCTGCCGAACGTCGAGATCCGGCGCGAGGAAGTCACCGCGATCCCCGACGGTGAGGCGGTCATCGTCGCGTGCGGCCCGTTGCCGTCGGATCCGCTGGCGAACGCGATCGACGATCTGCTGGGCGGCCGGCTTCATTATTACGACGCGGCGGCGCCGATCGTGGCGCTCGACTCGCTCGACCTGAACGCGATGTATCGGAAGTCCCGCTACGACAAGGGCGACGGCGACGACTATCTCAACATCCCGCTCGATCGCGAGACCTATCTGCGGTTCGTGCACGATCTGCGGACGCTGCCGAAGCACGATCCGCACGGCTTCGAGGCCGATGCGGCGAGCGGCGACGTGCCGTATTTCGAAGGCTGTCTGCCGATCGAGGAGCTCGCGGCGCGCGGCGACGACGCGCTGCGCTTCGGTCCGTTGAAGCCGGTCGGCTTGCGCGATCCGCGCACCGGAAAGGCGCCGTACGCCGTCGTGCAGCTGCGGAACGAGAATGCCGAGGGCACGGCCCTGAACCTCGTCGGGTTCCAGACGCGGCTGACGTGGCCGGCGCAGAAAGAGGCGTTCGGGAAGCTTCCGGGCTTGGAGAACGCCGAGTGGCTGCGGCTCGGCGTGATGCATCGCAACACGTTCATCGACGCGCCGCGGCTGCTCACGCGCGAGCTGCGGCTGCGGTCGAACCGGCGGGTGTTCTTCGCGGGGCAGATCACCGGGGCGGAGGGCTACGTCGAGGCGGCGGCGTGCGGCGCGATCGCGGGGATCGCGGCGGCGCGCGGGCTGGCCGGTTTGCCGCCGGTCGACGTGCCGGCGGATACGGCGCTCGGTGCGGTGGTGGCGCACCTGCAGAACGCCGACTCGCCGGATTTCCAGCCGGCGAACGTGACCTGGACGTTCTTCTCGCCGCTCGAGCAGGCGATTCGCGAGAAGCGTGCACGCCGGGCGAAGCTGGCCGAGCGTGCGCTCGCGAAGATCGACGCGTTCGCCGCGGCGGTCGCTCCGCGCGAAGCGCTCGCCGCCCGAGCATGACGAGCGCGAGGCGGCGGCGGGAGCCGCGCCGTGCAACCTCGCGAGCCGGCGTCGAGTAGCTAGACGGGATGCGAATCAGGTCGACGACGATCTGCGCCGTCCGGCGCGACGGGAAGATCGCCATGGCGGGCGACGGGCAAGTCACCGTCGACAAGACGGTCATGAAGCACGGCGCGCGCAAGGTGCGCACGATCGCGAACGGGACGGTCTTGGCCGGGTTCGCCGGGAGCGCGGCCGACGGCATCACGCTCCTCGAGAAGTTCGAGGGAAAGCTGTCGGCCTACAAGGACAACGTCGTGCGCGCGGCGGTCGAGCTGGCGAAGGACTGGCGGCAGGACCGGGCGCTGCGCCGCCTCGAGGCGCTGCTCATCGTCGGGACGCCCGAGCACCTCTTCGTGCTCAGCGGGACGGGCGACGTGATCGAACCCGACGAAGGCGTCGCGGCGATCGGCAGCGGGGGATCGTACGCGCAGGCGGCGGCGATGGCGCTGCTGCGGCACACCTCGCTCACCGCGCCGGAGATCGCGCGCGAGGCGCTGCGGATCGCCGGCCGCATCGACATCTACACCAACGACAACGTCGAAGTGCTCGATCTATGACCGCGACCGCCCTCGTGAACAAGCCCGCCGGCGAGCTGACCCCGCGCGAGATCGTCGCCGCCCTCGACCGCTACATCGTCGGGCAGGCCGACGCGAAGCGCGCGGTCGCCGTCGCGATGCGCAATCGCTATCGCCGCGAGCGGCTCCCCGCGCACGTCCGCAAGGAAGTCGTTCCGAAGAACATCCTCATGATCGGCCCGACCGGCGTCGGCAAAACGGAGATCGCGCGGCGGCTCGCGACGCTCGCCGGCGCGCCGTTCATCAAGGTCGAGGCGACGAAGTACACCGAGGTCGGCTACGTCGGGCGCGACGTCGAGTCGATGGTGCGCGATCTCGCCGAGGCGGCGGTGCGGATGGTCTCCGACGAGCGGCGCGCCGACGTGCGCGAGGCCGCCGACGCCGCGGCGGTCGAGCGGATCGTCGACATCCTGCATCCCGAGACACGGCCGCCGCAGCCGCAACCGCAGGCGAATCCGTTCGCCGCGTCGCTCGGCTCGATCTTCGGCAACGCGTTTCAGCAGCAGAACGCGGCGGCGCCGCAGCAGCCGCCACCCTCGCGCACGCTCCCCGAGGAGGAGGCGACGCGGGTCCGCGCCGCCGCTCGCGACGAGGTCGTGCGCGGATTCTACGACGTCCGGCAGATCGAGATCGACGTCGAGGAACCGGCGCAGCTCCCCATCGGGATGCTCGGCGGCGGCGGCGACGTCCCGGGCTCGGGCGGCGCCGGCGACGTCGGCGAGATGCTCGGCGGACTGCTGCCGAAGAAGCGCGTGCGCAAGAAAGTCACCGTCGCCGACGCGCGGCGCATCTTCGCCGAGCAGGAGGCGGAGAAGCTCATCGACATGGATGCGGTGAAGCGGGAAGCGCTGCGGCGCGCCGGCGAGCACGGCATCGTGTTCATCGACGAGATCGACAAGGTCGCCGGGCGCGAAGGCTCGCGCGGGCCCGACGTCTCGCGCGAAGGCGTGCAGCGCGACATCCTGCCCATCGTCGAAGGGAGCACCGTGCAGACGAAGCACGGACCGCTCTCGACCGATCACGTGCTGTTCATCGCGGCGGGCGCGTTCCACGTCAGCAAGCCGTCCGATCTCATCCCGGAGCTGCAAGGGCGCTTTCCGGTCCGCGTCGAGCTCGACTCGCTCACCGCGCGCGACTTCGAGACGATCCTCACCCAGCCGGAGAACGCGCTGATCGGCCAGTACAAGGCGCTGCTCGGCGCCGACGGCGTCGACCTCGACGTGACGCCGGACGCGATCGGCGAGATCGCCCGCATCGCGACCCGCGTCAACGAGGAGACCGAGAACATCGGCGCGCGGCGGCTGCACACCGTGCTCGAGCGCGTCCTCGACGAGGTCGCGTACCGGGCGCCGGAGGACGGCGGGAAGGTCGTCGTCGACGCGGCGTACGTGCGCGACCGGCTGGAGAGCATCGCGGGGAACGCCGACCTCTCGAGCTACATCCTCTAGCGGGAGACCGAGGGCGGCGGGCGCGCGGACCCGAACGTTGCGCCACCCCTCCCCTCTGGGGCATATTCGGACTCAGGAGCGTTCTGATGAAATCTTCTCTGTCACGCGCGTCCGCTCTCCGGTGGATCGCGGCGATCCCCGCGGTCGCGCTCGGTGCGAGCGCGACGCTCGCGCCGGTCGAGGCCGCCGACAACAAAAAGCAGTACAAGTACCAGGACAAGCCCGGGAAGAACGGCCAGAAGTGCGCCGGCTGCCGGTTCTTCAAGGCGCCGAACGCCTGCACGATCGTGACCGGGAAGATCAGCCCCAACGGCTGGTGCATCGCCTGGGCGAAGAAGTAGCCGTCCCCCCGGTCGCCGGCGGGCGGAACTTCCGGCTCCGCCCGCCGGTTCTACAGGACTGAACGCCATGGCCTACATCCGCGAGATCCTGACCGACGGTCATCCCACGCTGCGCAAGGTCGCGAAGAAGGTCGATCCCGCCGAGATCGCCGAGCCGCTCTTCCAGCAGCTCATCGACGACATGTTCGAGACGATGTACGAAGCGCCGGGGATCGGGCTCGCGGCGCCGCAGATCGGCGTCTCGAAGCGGCTGTTCGTCGTCGACATGCAGGACGACGTGGACGGCCACGGTCCCCTCGTCGTGATCAATCCGAAGTTCACGGTGCGCGAAGGCGAGCGCGTCGGCATCGAAGGCTGCCTCTCGGTCCCCGGGATGGTCGGCGACGTCACGCGCTTCGAGCACGTGGTCGTGACCGGCCTCGACCGCCACGGCAAGAAGCTCACCATCGACGCGCACGGCTACTTCGCGACCTGCCTGCAGCACGAGAACGATCATCTCGACGGCATCCTCTACACCGACAAGGCGCAGAACATTCGGCCCGCCGTCACCGCCGAGGAGCTCGACGTCGCCGAGGCCGTCGCCGCGGAAGGCGAAGCGATCGATCGCGTGAACGCGGTCGCCGTCGCGATCTGAAGCTGCTCTTCTTCGGGACGAGCGCCTTCGCCGTCCCGATCCTCGAGAGGCTGGCGCGCGAGCATGACGTCGCGGGCGTCGTGACCCAGCCCGACCGGCCCGCGGGGCGCGGAAAGAAGCTCGAGGCGACGCCGGTGAAGCGGGCCGCCGAGCGGCTCGGCCTGCGCGTGTTCACCCCCGAGCGGCTGAAGCCGTTCGCCGAGGAGGTACGCGCGCTCGCGCCCGACGCGTTCGTCGTCGCCTCGTACGGGCGTATCGTGCCGCGCGCGCTGCTCGACGCCGTTCCGATCGCGTTCAACGTGCATCCTTCGCTGCTGCCGCTGTACCGCGGCGCGACGCCGCTGCAGTCCGCGCTGCGCGACGGCCGCGAGACGACCGGCGTGAGCATCATCGCGATGGACGAAGGGATGGACACCGGCGACCTGCTGCTGCAGGAGCCCGTCGCGATCGCGCCCGGCGAGACGTACGGCTCGCTGCACGATCGCACCGCGCAGATCGGCGCGCGCCTCGTGAACGAGGCGATCCGGCGCTGGGAACGCGGCGAAACCGTGCGCGAGCCGCAGGGCGACGCGGCCGCGCGGCTCGGGTTCGGCGGCGACGACGTTGCGCGCAGCGCCACGCGCCCGTGGACGAAGGACGACTGGGTGCTGCGTCCCGGAGCGAGCGCGGCGCAGATGGAAGGGCTCGTGCGCGCGCTCGCGCCGGCGCCCGGCGCGCGGTACGAGGTTCCGGAGCTCGGCACGGTCCGCATCCTCGACGCGCACGTCGACGCCGGCCCGCAGCCTCCGCCGGAAGTTCCGGCCGGCGCGCTCGTCCGGACGCCGAAACGGCTGTGGATTCGCGGGGCCGACGGCTGGCTCGCGGTCGAGCGGCTGCAGCCGCCGGGACGCAAGCCGATGTCCGCGGGCGAGTTTCTCTCCGGCTATGCGAACGTCGCGGGCGAGTCGGCCGCCGTGCCGCGATGAGCGCCCCGGCCGTGTCGGCGCGCGAGGTCGCGCTGCAGGTGTGTCGCGACGTCTTCGCACAGAATCCGCGCGGCGCGCGCGAGTCGCTCGACTACCGGCTGCGCAAGAGCGATCTGGCGCCCCGCGATCGGGCTTTCGCGACCGAGCTCGCGTACGGCGCGATCAAGATGCGCCGCAGCCTCGACTTCCAGCTCCAGCCGTACGTCGGCGCGCGCGCCGCGACGCTGCCGCAGCCGATCGCCGAGATCTTGCGCCTCGGGACCTATCAGCTCCGCGCGATGCGCGGCGTGGAGGCGTACGCCGCGGTCTCGGAGAGCGTCGGCCTCGCGCGCAAGTACGGACACAAGGGGACGGCGGGGCTCGTCAACGCCGTGCTGCGCCGCGTCGCCGTCGATCCGCCGCGCGAGACGGACGATCTCGCGACGCGCGCGTCGCTGCCGACGTGGATCGTGCAGCACTGGCGCGAACGCTTCGGCGAGGACGCGCTGGAGCGCATCGTCGCCGGCGTCAACGCGCCTGCGCCGGCCGGCGTGGTCGTCGACGAGCGCCGGGCGACGCGCGAGCAGGCGCGCGACGCGCTCGCCGGCGCCGGGCTCGCCGCCTCGCCGAGCGCGTTCGCGCGCGACGTCCTCGTGCTCGATCCCGGCGTCTCCGCGAGCGACGTCGAGCGGCTCGCCGAGCACCGCTGGCATCTGCACGCGGAGGCGGCCTCGTTTCCCGTCGACGTGCTCGATCCGCAGCCCGGAGCGCGGATCGTCGAGCTGTGCTGCGGCCGCGGCAACAAGACGCTGCAGATCGCATCGCGCAGCCGCGACGAGGCGACGATCCTCGCCGTCGACGACGACGAGCGGAAGATCGCGCAGGTAGCCGCGCGCCTTGAGGCGGCCGGCATCGCGTCGGTCGCGCTCGTCGCCGCCGACGTCACCGCGATGCGAGCCGCCGGCGACGCCGACGCCGTCCTGCTCGACGCGCCGTGCAGCGGCTTGGGGATTCTCGGCCGCCAGCCCGAGGCGCGCTGGCGCAAGCGTCCCGACGATCCCGAACGGATGGCGCGCGTGCAGCGCGCGCTCGTCGCGGCCGCCGCCGGCTCGGTGAAGCCCGGCGGGACGCTGGTGTACGCGGTGTGCTCGACCGACCGCCGCGAAGGCGAAGAGGTCGTCGCCTCGCTGCTCGACGCGCGGCCGGATTTCGCGCGCGCGCCGGTTCCCGGCCGGTACGCGCCGTTCACGACGGCCGAGGGCGACGTGCTCGTCCCGCCCGGGATCGACGGACGGGACGGCTTCTTCATCGCGCGAATGCAGCGCCGGCAGTGAACGTCTTCGCGCGGATCGAGCACGCCTGCGCGCGCGTCGTGGAGGACGCGTTCGCGCGCGTCTTTCCGAGCGCGCTCGATCCCGCGCAGATCGGGCGGCGTCTGGTCGCGACGGCGCAGGCGATCCCCGGGGACCTGTACCTGGTGCGCGTGCATCCGACCGATTACGCCCGCTTCGCCGGGGACCGCGATTTCCTCGAATCCCGCTGGAGCGCGATCCTGCGCGAGGCGCTGACCGACGGCCGCCGCGAGACGGCGCGCGTGGTCCTCGACGAGGACGCCGACGTCGTCGCCGGATCGCTCGCGATCGAGGCGGTGCTCGAAGAGCGCGCGCAGTCGCTGGCGCTGGAGAAGCCCGACGGGGCGCGGGTCGCGTTCGCCGACGGCCTGACCATCGGCCGCGCCGGCGACAACGGCGTCGTGCTGCGCGACCCGCGCGCTTCGCGCTACCACGCCAAGCTCGTCGCGGACGGCACCGGCTGGAGCGTCGAGGACACCGGCTCGTCGAACGGCACGTACGTCGACGGTGCACGGGTCCGCCGCGCGCGGCTCGAGCGCGGCCAAGTGCTGACGATCGGCGACACGCCGCTGAAGGTCGTGGACCCGGCGTGACGGACCCGCGCGTGCTGACGCTCGGGCTCTCGCTCGCGTACGCCGCCTACGTCGTGGTGGTGCGCGACCGTCGCGGGCGTCCGCCGGCGCCGGCGATCGACGTCGCGATTCCGACCGGAATCGAGCTAACGGTGGCCCATGCGGGAACGATCAAGACGTACCGGTTCGGCCGGCGCGTCCTGGTCGGGCGCGCACCGAGCGCCGACCTCCGCCTCGACGACCCGCGGGTAAGTCGCTTGCACGCGCGAATCGAGATGCGGGAAGACGGCGTTTACGTGGAAGATCTCGGCAGCCGCAACGGGACGACGGTCGACGGTGAACCCGTCTCCGTCCCCCGGCGGCTCGAGGTCGACGACGAGGTGACGGTCGGAGCGGCAGCCCTCGTCTTTCGAGGAGTCGGAGCATGGAGATAGCGGTCGGTTCACGGCCGGGCGTCCCCCAGCGCGGCGGCGACGAAGCATACGTCGCCGAGATCGTCGCGCCGGGGATCGTGCTGCTCGCCGTCGCGCACGGGTTCGGCCGCATCCGCGAACGCTCGGCTCCGGCCGTCGCCGCGCAGGCCGTCCGCGACAGCCTGCGCCGTCGCATCCGCGGCGAGCGCCGCGAGCCGCGCGCCGCCCTCGCCGCGGCCTTCTCCGCCGCGAACGCTCGCGTCTACGCGCACTCGGGGAGCACCGAGGACTACGTCGCGTCGGGCACCTCGCTGACGGCGGCGCTCATCGTCGGCGACCACGCGTTCGTCGGCCACGTCGGCGTGACGCGCGCGTACGTCGGACGCGAGGGCGCGCTGACCGCGCTGACGACCGACGACGCGGTCGGTGACGGACCGCTCCGCCTGCTGACGCGCACGCTGGGGACGCAGCCGCAGCTCGAGCCGTCGGTCGCGCACCTGCGGCTGATGCACGGCGACGCCCTGGTGCTCTCGAGCGGGGCGCTGCACGAGCTGCTCGACGACGACGAGATCGCCGACGCGCTGCGTGCCTCGGCGACCTCCGAGGACGTCACGGCGCGGCTGCTCGCGATCGCCGGGATCCGCGGCGACGGCGCCGGGACGGTCATCGTCGGGCGCGCGTTCCACGACGCCGGCCCCGAAGGCACGCGCCGGCGTCCGCCGCTGCGCGAGGTCGTGCTCACCCTGATCGTCATGGCGATCGCGACGATCGCCGCCATCGTCATCCTCCACGGCATGTTCACCCCCACGTGAGCGCGGCCCCACGCAGCTCGCTGCGCGGGGCCGCGGCACGGTCGGCGTTCGTGCGCGTTCGCGCGTGCGCGCCGATGGTGTTCGCGCTCGTGCTCGCCGGGCTGACGCTGCGGCTCGCGCCGCGCGGAGCGCTCGTCCCCGACTGGCTGCCGTTCGCGCTCGGCGCGCTCGCGCTGGCGTGGCCCGCGCTGCGCCCCGCCGACGTGACGCGCGACGACAGCCTCCCCGCGCTCGCGATCATCCTCTCGGGGATCGGGCTGGCCGTCGTGGCACGGCTCTCGCCCGACCTCGCGCAGAAGCAGATCGTCTGGCTCGCGTTCTCGCTCGTGCTCGCCGTCGCCGCGGGCCCGGCGTTCGACCGCTTCCGCGTCCTCGCCGCCTACAAGTACATCTGGATTCTCTGCGCGATCGTGCTGTTCGTCGCGCTCGCGCTCTTCGGTCAGGAAGTGAACGGCGCGCGGCTGTGGATTCGCTTCGGCCCCGTGCAGTTCGAGCCGGTCGAAGCGATCAAGCTGCTCGTCGTGCTGTTCATGGCGGCGTATCTCGCCGAGACCGCCGACGTGATCGCGCACACCCGTCCGTGGTCGCTGCGTGCGAACGCGAAATATCTCGGCCCGCTGTTCTTGGGCTGGGGCGTCTCGATGGCGATCCTCGTGTTCGAGCGCGACATCGGGATGGCGACGCTGCTGCTGGCGACCTTCGTCGCGATGCTCTACGTCGCGACGAACCGCATCGACCTCGTCGCCGGCGCGACGGCGATCTTCGTCGCCGCCGTGTTCTGGGCGGCGCATCATTACAGCTACGTCGAGCGGCGGATCGCGGTCTGGAAAGATCCGTTCCACGACCCGCTCGGCGCCGGATACCAGGCCGTCCAGTCGATGTTCTCGCTCGCCGCCGGCGGGCTGTTCGGGACCGGCTACGGCCACGGACGCCCGGACTACATCCCGAGCGTCGCGACCGACTACGTCTACGCCGCGTTCGGCGAGGAGTGGGGCGCGATCGGGGCGATCGCGATGCTGATCGTCTTCCTCGCCATCGTCCTGCGCGCGCTGCGGGTCGCGCTGCGCCAGCCCGACCTGTACGCGAAGCTGCTGGCCACCGGGCTCGCCGCGGTGTTCGGCTTCCAGATCGTCATCATCGTCGGCGGCGTGCTGCGGCTGTGGCCGCTGACCGGGATCACCCTTCCGTTCGTCTCCTACGGCGGCAGCTCGCTCGTGACGAACTTTCTGCTCATCGCCCTGGTCTGGGCGATCTCCGGCGAGCGCCGCGCACCGGCCCGCTGAGCCCGGCGGGCCGATCGGCCCCGCGCCGAGAATGGCAGATTCCCCGGACGGCCGGTCCACCGCATGGGACCGAGGTCACGACCGAGCGTTTTCCCGTGACGCCGCGCCGCTCGCCGGGTAAGCTCTGTGGACAGGCTTGGCCGGAACTTTGCGCTGCGTCACTGCCGTCGGCTCGCCTGCCCAACCGATACCTTGAGGATCGGGTGTTCCCCCGAGGCAGAGAGCAACGACGTATGACGGAGCATCAAGCCGCCCACCAGCCGGACGACCCGGGACGGTCCCTCGACCGCCGCGCCGGACCGCGCCGCGTGGCGGCGGAAGGCCCGGTCGACTACGAACGCCGGCAGCACGGCGATCGCCGCCGGAAAAAGCCGGGCCTCGCCGCGCTCTTCGGCGCGATCGTGGCCGGCATCGACAAGTCCCGGGCGAAGCACACCACCCCCTCGGCGAAGTCCTAGCTCGGTCGCGGCGTGCCGCCGGCGCCGCTCGCCCCGCCGGTCCACGACGCCGCCGCTACGCGGCGAGCTCGTTCCGGAAGAGCGACTCGACGACGTTCGCCATCGCCGGATCGATGAGCCGCAGCCGCTCGCGGGTGGCGCGCGGCCAGGGTGAGCGGACGTCGTTCGCACCCACCCACGCGCGCACGGACTCGGCGAAGTACTCGTCCAGCCCGGTCGCGGCGTACGGCGTGACGAACGCGCGCGCGGCGCGAAAGGCGCGCAGCACCCGCGGATCGACGCCGCTCAGGTAGACGCCGCCGCCGAGCGCGCAGTCGAGCGCGTGCGCGAACTCGTGCGCGACGGTCATCGGCGAGGTCGAGCGCAGGTAGACCGCGCGCTCCTCCACGACGAAGAGCCCGGCCGGCGGGACCGGCCAGTCGTCGATGCGCGAGGCGAGCCGCCGGAGCGCCGGGGAGCGCGCCGCGTACCGTTCGCCGCGCCCGAGGTGCACGACGCGCACGCCGCTGCGCGCGGCGAGCGCGAGCGCCGGCGAGCCGAAGCGCGCGAGGATCGAATCGATCGCGGCGCGCGCGTCGTCGCCCGCCTCGACGGGGAGCGTCGTCTCCATCGCGCGTCATCGTACGGCGAGCGCTCTTGCCGAAACGCGTCCGCGATGTGGCGCTTTCGCGACGTGCGATCTCCGGCGCGCCGGAGGCAGCGGCCCGTACGGGCCGAAGGCAGCGCGGTGCGACTCGTGCGTAGCTTCGGGGTCGTGCGATGACGCAGCTCGTCGCGCCGGGCGGACGTCTGCGCGCCGCGATCAACTTCGGGAACCCGGTGCTGGCGCAGCGCGATCCGCACGGCGGCGAGCCGCGCGGCGTCTCGGCCGCGCTCGCGCGCGAGCTGGGCCGGCGCCTCGGCGTCCCGGTCGAGTTCGTTCCGTTCGACGGCGCCGGTCAGGTCGTCGACGCGGCGGCGCGCGACGCGTGGGACGTCGCATTCCTCGCCGTGGACCCGGTGCGCGGCGAGCAGCTCGCGTTCACCTCGCCCTACGTCGTGATCGAAGGAACGTATCTCGTGCGGGACGACTCGCCGGCGCGCGCGGTCGGCGATCTCGATCGCGACGGCGTTCGCATCGCGGTCGGACGCGGCAGCGCGTACGATCTGTTCCTGACGCGGACGCTCGCGCGCGCCAGCATCGTCCGCGTAGCGACGTCGGCCGGAGCGATGGACGCGTTCGTCGAGCAGCGTCTCGACGCGGCGGCGGGCGTGAAGCAGCCGCTGACCGCATACGCCGCGGCGCATCCCGGCTTGCGGGTGATCCCGGGGCGCTTCATGGCGATCGAGCAGGCCGTGGCGCTCCCGAAGGCGCGCGCGGCGGCGCTTCCGTACGTGCAGGCGTTCGTGGAGGAGATGAAGCGCTCGGCCTTCGTCGCGAGCGCGCTCGCGCAGAGCGGTCAGACCGGCGCGACGATCGCTCCGCCCGCTGCGTAGCGTCGCGGCGCGCTGCAGCTCGCGCGTGGGCTCGGGCGTCCTGGAACGACCTCAGGACCCAGCATACGCCCGGCGACGTCTCGCGGCCGCGGAGCGCACGCCGGGCGCCCCCGTGGTCTGTGCTTGCGTCGAGCAGGGAGGAAACCGTGCGCGCGCGGAAGCCTCGCCGAGCCTGCACGCGTGACGTGCCCGCACCACATCGCCGTCGGCAAGGGCGGAGCGACATGGCCTACACGCGCAAGAACGTCTACGGTTTCGGTGCGGACTGGCCGGACGAGCTGCTCTGGTATGCGCGCGCGGTCAAGGACATGCAGTCACGGCCGCTGACCGATCGCACCAGCTGGCGATTCTACGGCGCGATCCACGGCTTCGATGCGGACGCGTGGGGCCAGTGGGGGTACCTGAGCCGAGGTGAGGCGCTTCCCTCGTCAGCCGACGTCGCCGCGTTTTGGCAGCAGTGCCAGCACGGCAGCTGGTATTTCCTGCCGTGGCATCGCGGATACCTCATCGCTTTCGAGACGAACGTCCGCGCGACGATCGCGAAGCTCGGCGGCGATGCGGCGGCGCAAAGCTGGGCTCTGCCGTATTGGAACTATTTCAACGCGGGGCAATCCGCGCTTCCGCCCGCGTTCGCATCGCAGCAATGGCCCGACGGCAGCGGCAATCCGCTCTTCGTCGCGCAGCGGAACGGACCGCAGGGCGACGGAAACGTCAAGGTCGATTTCAATCTCGTGACGCTGCAAGGCATGACGGATCCGCAGTTCGTCGGCGCCGCGCTGGGCGCGAGCGTAGGCTTCGGCGGACCCGACACGGGGTTCGAGCACGGCGGCACCTATCACGGCGGGCTCGAGGCGGAGCCGCACGACATGGCCCACGTCTCCATCGGAGGTCCGGATGCGAACCCGGGCCTCATGTCGGATCCCGACACCGCGGCGCTGGATCCGGTCTTCTGGCTGCATCACGCGAACATCGACCGTCTCTGGGAGGTGTGGCATCAGAATCCGCCGTCGGGTGCCGATCCGAGCGACGCACAATGGACGGCGGGCCCGGCGAGCGTCGGACAGCGCGCGTTCGCGATGCCGATGCCGGACGGCACGACGTGGACGTACACGCCGGCCGACATGCAGAATCTCGCGACGCTGAGCTATACCTACGACGATTTCGGTCCGGCCGTGTCGCCCCAGACGTCGGCGGAACGTCTCGTCGCGCTCGGCGTCGCGCCCGCCACCGCGACGTCGCCGCAAGCCGTTGGTGCATCCATGAGCAAGAACGTCGAGCTCGTCGGCGCGAGCGAGGGCGCCATCCCGATCAGCGGCGCGGAGGCGCGCACCGCGGTGAAGCTCGACGCCGCCGTCCACCGGAAGGTCGCTGCAAGCCTCCTCGCCGCGAACGTCGGCGGGGCACCCGACCGCGTGTTCCTCAACGTCGAGAACGTGCGCGCGAAGACCGACGGAGCTGCGCTGCGCGTGTACGTCGGCGTTCCGGACGGCGACGATCCCGCCGCCCATCCGGAATTGCTGGCCGGGACGATCGGCGTCTTCGGCGTTCGCAAAGCCAGTCTGCGTGACGGCAAACACGCCGGCGACGGCATAACCTACGTGTTCGACGTCACGCGGATCGTCGATGCGTTGCACCTGCAGAATCGATTCGACGTCGGCTCGTTGCCGGTACGGATCGTGCCGGTGGTCCCCGTTCCGGACAGCACGCAGCTGAGCATCGGGCGCGTCAGCATCTATCGCGAAGGCCGCTGAACGAGCGTGCCGTGACGGCTGCCGCGCAGGACCGGATGCGGGTCGCAGTCCCCACCGTGCTGACGAGCGCGGCCGCGTGGACCGCGCTCTCTTTTTTCCCGGACGGCTTCCCGATGCCGCGGTTGTGCTCTGCGACGACGGCGTTCGCACCGTCCGCACAGCTCGACCTCTTCCTCACGGGCCGTCCGCCTGCGCAGCTCGCCGCCGAGCTCGGCTTGATGGTCACGGCGATGATCGCGCCGCTCGTGATCGGCCCCGTCCGGCACGTGCGTGCTCGCAGCTTCGCACGTCGTCGTCTGCGTTCCGTCGTGCTCTTCGCCGGCGGCTACGCGATCGTCTGGTTCGCTGCGTGCGCTGCGCTCACGATTCTCTCGGCGCTCGTGCGGTCGGACACGGCGATCTCGCCCGCGCCGCCGATCTGTGCGGCGCTCGTGCTCCTCTGGCAATGCGCGCCGTGGAAGCAGCGGTGCCTCAACCGCTGCCATACGCGTCCGGCGTTGGCCGCGCACGGCGGCGCCGCCGATGCCGCGGCGATCCGCTACGGTTTCGCGATGTCGGTATGGTGCGTCGCATCGTGCTCGCCGCTCATGCTGCTCGCGCTCGTGCTGCCGCGCGGCCACGCGGTTGCGATGGCGCTGGCCGCGCTGTGGATGTTCTCCGAGCGGCTGGAGAACCCGAAGACGCCCGGCTGGGCGTTCCACGGCCCCGGCAAGCTGGTCGGAATCACGCTGGCCGTCGCCGCAGGCGTTCGTTTGCGAATGCCGTCGCGAACGCGCGGCTTCGCGGCGCCGGCCGGAGCGGTCGCGAAACCCGACGACCGAGATCGTGAGCGACGGGCGAAGAAGCGGGCGTCGTGACGTGCTCGCGCTGCAAGCGTGCTCCCCGCTTCCGAGAAGGCGTCTGCTGCCGGGCCTGCTACGTCTACGTCGTCCTGGAAACGATATGCAGGCGTCGAGGGCGCCGGCATCGACCCGAGGATGCGTGTCCGCACGTCGAGCGCCGAAAGCGGTTGCGCGGCGGCCGACCCCGTAGCGTCGCCGTGCGCTACAGCTCGGTGTCCGGTACCTCGGGCATGCACGTGAACGCGGGCGCGGGCGGCGGTTCGTGGCCCGGTCGGACCGCCAGCGGCTGATCGGTGGGGATGGTGATCTGCAGCACGGGATGGAGCTCGATGCAGTTTCGCGCCAGGCCGACCTGCCCGTGCTTGAAGTCGAACATCGGCACGCCGGTCACGGTGATCGTCACCGGCTGCACCAGCGAGACGTACTGCGATTTCGGGGGCGACGCCGCGAAGGCGGTCGCGAACGTCGAGCGCGCCGCCGTGATCTGGTCGCGGGCGAGCGAGCTGCAGACGCCCGTGCAGGCCGGGTCCGGGATCTCGACGATCATCGTGTCGGCGGCGTTGCTCTGATCGGCGATCACGATGTGGAAGTCGTGATCGGTCTCCTGGCGGTAGCCCAGCAGCGTCGCCTGCACCGTGTAGACCTGCGTCTCGAGCGGCGGGACGCGCTCGTTGCTGCCGACCGTCGGGGCGGCCTGCGCGACGAGCTGGGACACCGTCGTCGTGCGAGGCGTCATGTCGACGTCGTGGGCGGCGCCGTCGCTGAGCGTCTTCACCGCCCACCGCTCTTTCGCGCAGTAGACGCCGCACGCGCCGCCGCCGGTTCCGGTCGACCCCGCGGCCGGGATCAGCGAGAGCGCGACGGGCAGCAGCGTCGCCGCGGTCGCCGCGTGGAAGGCTCCGTTGCCGCGCCGCGGCCGCTTCGGCGGCGTCGGACGTGTCGTCGCGGGCATGCTCGCTCCCCCGCGCGTCAGTGCAGCTCGACGACGGCGACGTCGGTCGCGTTGTCCTTGGTCGTCGCCTGCACGACGACGTACGGCGACGTCGGCAGCGCGCTCGGCGCGGTGTACACGCCGTTCTGCGTGATCGCTCCGGCGCCGGTCGCCGGGAACAGCGCCCAGGTGACGGCGTCGCCGTCCTTCGCCGTCGTCGCGGTGAACGTCGCGCTCGATGCGCCGTCGGCCGCGACGAACGCGCGCTGCGGCGCGATCGTCACCGTCGGAGCGCCTCCGGTGACGCCCTCCGCGGAGCTGAACTGGATCCCTTTGCTCACGAGGTACGAGCTGCCGCTGATGCCGAGCAGCACCAGCACCCCCTGCGGGATCTGGGGGAACACGTGCTGATCGGCGATGATCGCGAACAGGCTCACCGCGATCACGAAGGTGAAGATCAGCAGCTGGAAGCGCGACATGCTCGCGTCGCCGCTCGGCTCGCTGATGACCTCGGAGAGGTCGATGTCGCCGTTCCACATCCGGTAGACGATCGCGCCGCCCGCGATCGTCACGAAGGCGAGCACGACCCAGCCGGTCGCCAGCGCGAGGACGTGCGAAGCCGTGTCCGCAGTCGCCATCATCCGTTCCTTTCGTTCGTGCCGAGCGGAGCGAAGCGCGCGACCGCCTTCCCTCCGAGATAGATCGCGTGGCTGCCGCCGAGCAGCGCCAGCGTAGCCGGCGGAACGTCGGGCAGCGAATGCACGCGCAGCGCGTCGGTGACGTAGTTCGCTGCCGTCCACAGCGTCACGGCGAGCAGCTGCACGCGCTCGGGGCTGAAGTACGCGCGTCCGCCCCTGCGCCGGCCGTGGAAGAGTCCGCGCGTGTTGATGCCGCCCGTGAGGAGCCGTATCCCGACGCCGGCTGCGAGCGCCGCCAGAAACGCAGCGATTACGAACGACGTGGCGTCAGCGACGCTCGGCACCCGATTCCCCCCTCGCCAGCCGCGCTCGGGCCCTCTTCGAACGGGCCGGCGCTTCGCTTACCCTGCTACTCTATGGCGAGCATACGCATGCGTCAAGACCCCGACCGAGCGTGGTCCGGCCCGCGTCCGAAAGCGCTCGAGCCGGCGGGAGATCGCCCCGGGGAGGACACTGCAAAGCGCCGGTTACGTTCGTGAAGGCCGCGTGTCGGCCGCGAAAAGCTTCGTCGAACGGGCTAGCGAGCGCTCTGCGGATGCGCCATACTCCCCGCATGGGCGAACGGGCGGTATCTTTCGAGGAACGTGAAGTTCCGTTGGATTTCGAGATCCTCGTGGAGGAGCTCGCGTCGGGGCTGCAGCGGCTGATCCCCGACATCACGATCGGCACGAACCTCTCCGGGTGCCGGCACTTCTCGCGGGGCACGGCCTGCGCGGAGCTCACGCGCATCGACGCGATCACCGCGACGGTGGTGCTGTGGCAACGCAACGACGCCGTGCTCGCGGGCCGCGTCTCGCTCACGGCGAAAGGGCTGAACGACCTCGCCGCCGATCTCGTCGGCTTCCTGTGCGGAGCGCCGCTGGTGACGCTTTCGCTGTGCCCGCGCCGCGCCGAGGCGATCGTGAAGCGCGCGGCGAGCCGTCCGCGCCGTCGCGATCCGTACAACGTTCCGTTGATCGCCGTTCCGGCGGCGCGGCATTCGCCGCGCCATGCCGGCGAACTGGAGCTCCAGACCGCCTAGTCCGCGAGCTTCAGCACGGCCGCCGCCGCGCGGGTCTTCGGACGCGCCGGCCCCGGCCCACCGCGACGAGAGACCGGGCCCGCCGCCCGGTCTCTCGCGCATCTCTGCGCGCTAGAGCGCGTTCGCGAGCGCCCAGCCCTTCGGCGCGCCGATCCCGGCGGCCTGATTGTACTGCGTCGCGCTGCACGAGTACGCGCCGTTGCTCCCCGACGTGCACGGCGTGAAGTAGCTGCCGTAGCCGGTCGACTTGAACAGGCTGTAGATCGACGGGTTCATCCAGCCGATCTTGGTCGCGTGCAGCTGGTCGGTCTCGATGAAGAGTGCGGCGGCTTGCGGCGACGACCACGACGTGCCGAGGTAGTCGCCCCACGCGCCGCCGGTGTAGACGGCGACCGGATCGAACGGCAGCGAGATGTCGGGCTGGTTGCGGCCGCTCGTGATGACGCCCGTGACGCCGCTCTGATAGCTCGGGAGCGCGACGATCGTCGAGACGCCGCCGCCGCCGGAGTACGATCCCTCCGCGCCCATCGTCACCGTCTGGAGCACGCCCGCGCTCGTGTCGGTGAAGTTGACGCCGCCGACCGAGGTGAAGTACGGGTCGCCGGCCGGTGCGCTCACGCCCTTGGCGTTGTCGTTCGCCCCGCATTCGTTGCTTCCCGAATCGCCGGATGACGCGACGAACGTCACGCCGACCGCGGCGCCTTGCTCGGCGATCGCGTTCGTCGAGCTTTCGAACGACGGATCGCCGGACTCGCATCCGCCGAACGACGAGTTCACGACGCTGGCCTTGCCGTCGCTGATCACGGTATTGTACGCATCCTCGATCGCCTGATCGGTGAGCGAGCCGATGTCGTACACGATGATGTTCGCGCCCGGCGCGAGTCCGGAGATCGTCTGCACGTCGAGGTCCGTCTCCGCGTCGTCGCCCGAGCCGCCGCCGTCGACGGCTTCGTTCGTGATCGTCCCGGTCTGCGTCACGCCGGCGGCGCTGAGGTACGTCTTCACGTAGCTCGTGCTGACCGGATCGTCGATGACGACCGCGGCGGTGTAGCCGGCGCCGTTGCAGCCGTGCTGCACCGGGAAGTCGAACGGCTTCGCGATCCCGGTCGCGAGCGTTCCCGAGGAGTTCGTCAGCGGGCCGTTGTCGGGCGCCGCGCCGGTGCATCCGCCGGACGGCGTCGCGGTCGGCGCGGGCGTCGCGGTCGGGACCGGCGTCGCGGTCGGCACCGCGGTGGGCGCCGGCGTCGGCGTCGGCGCGCCGGTCGGGGTCGGCTTCGGCGTCGCCGTCGGGACGGGCGTCGGCGTCGCGGTCGGCTTCGCTGTCGGCGTCGCGGTCGGCACCGGCGTCGGCGTCGGCGAACCGCCGGTCAGCGAGACGTCGTCCACGTATTGCAGATCCTGATAGCCGCCGCCCGGCGTGCCGTGGACGCCGAAGTAGAGATAGACCGTCTGCCCGGCGTACGACGCGAGGTTGTACGTCTTCTGGATCCAGCTCTTCGCGTTGCCGACGGTCGTGTAGAGGTTGTCGATCACGTATCCGCTCGAGTTCAGCAGCGCGGCTTGCTGATACGAATACTGCGTGTTGACTTCGTTGGTCTGCTGCCAGACCCAGAACGAGAGCTGTCCGTTCGCGGGGATCGTCACCGCCTGGCAGACGCCCGCGTCGCCGCGCGGCTCCGAAGTCGTGCTCCCGCTCAGCTCGGAGTACGAGCCGGTGTGCGGCTTCGCGGTCGTGATCTTCGCGGCGGCGTTGCCGCACTGCGACCAATACGTGAAGCCGCCGGACTCGAAGCCGGGATCGGCCACCGCGTTCGTCGCGTTCGTGCGCGCAGCCGGCTTCATCGTCCCGGGAACCGTGATGCCGGCCGGGACGCCGATGCGAACGGGTCCGGTCGACGGATCGCTCTCTTCGGCTTTCGTCCGCGCGACCACGACGTTGGTGAGGGACGCGGTGCGCACGAGCGGGGCGATCGACGCCGGGATCGTCGCGGGCGTGAGGTTCGCGTACCGGTCGCCGTACTTCCCTTGATGCACGGTGTGCATCTCGGTCGCGAAGAAGCGCTCCACCGTCGCGCTCGGCGCGCGGGCGTCGACGATCGTGCGGTTCGAGAACCGCTGCGTCACCGTGAAGCCGGCGCGGCGCAGCGCGTCGACGACGGCCTGTTCCTGCTGCGCGGTCGGCGCGTACGTCGCGTTGAACTGCGCGGGCGTCATCACGTGCCCGAACGAGGGCGAGTGCGGATCGCTCACGTCGGCGACGAACCGGTCGAGCCCGGCCTGATCGTTGTAGCGCAGGGTCAGCGAGACGGTCACCGCCGCGCCGGCGAGGCGGCGCCCGCCGTCGCTGTACGCCAGCGCGCCGAACGTGCGAGGAACCGGAATCAGCGGCGAGATCGGCGTCGTGCCGGCGCGCGAGAGCGCATCGAGGCCGGCATCGCCGGGCTGCGTCGCCGGCAGCGAGCCGGACCGGCCGCCGCACGCGCTCAGCGCGAGCGAGAGAAGCAGCGCGCCGGCGAGCGCGCGCGCCGGAAGACGTCGAGACGGAGTACGAGCCAAAGCCGACCCTCCATCGCCCACCCGGGCGAGCAACGCGAGAGACGCCGTGCCGTATCGGCATGGCGAAGGAGCTAGCGGCGCTTCCCGGAGCGACCACGAGCGCTCCTGCGCGGCGGCGTGACGTTCGGCCCATGTTGAGCGTGGTCACACAGCCCTGCGGCGCGTCTTCGCCGTACGCTCGCCTGCCGATACCACGACCATGGAGGTGACGTCGGCGCTGCTCCGCATCGCCGCCCGCATCGCGGGCGCCTCGGTGGTGCTCGTCGCGCGGCCGGACGCGTCGATGCCCGTCGCGGCGTGGGGCTGCGAGCCGGGCGCCGCGCGGGCGCTGCTCGCCGTCCTCCGCGGGACCGGCCGTGCCGACGGCGTCGCCGGGTTCGCCGCGCTGCCGTTCGCCTTCGGCGACGGCACGCCGGGCGAGCTGATCTTCGTCGCCGCGCTCGGCGCGCTCGACGTCCGCGCCCTCGAGCCGCTCGCCGCCGAGATCGGCGCGACGTGCGACCCGAACGCGGACGCGCAGCCGCCGAGCGCGCTGGAGCGGCTGTGCGACAGCGTCGAGCTGCTCGCCGAGCCGATCGCGGTGTTCAGCGTCGCGCGGCACGCCGATCCGCTGATCGTCGCGCTGCACGTCAACGCCGCGTTCACCCAGCTCTTCGGCTTCGTCGCGACGGAGATCGTCGGCCGCACCATCGGCGAGCGGCTGTGGGGGCCGCTCACCGAGGTCGACCGCTTCAACTGGATCCGGGCACGGGTGGCGGTCGGCGAGCAGGCGCGGGCGGTGATCGTCCTGTACGGAAAGGACGGCGCGCCGCGCTGGAGCGAGGTCGCCGCGACGCCGGTCTGCGCCGCCGACGACCACGTGCAGTTCGTCGTCACGTTCCGCGACGTCACGTCGCGCAAGCAGTTCGAGGACGCGCTCGCGGCCGAGAAGAGCAAGCTCCAAACGACGCTCGCCGCGATCGCCGACGCGGTCGTCTGCGTCCTCCCCGACGGCCGCGTGGAGTTCGTGAACGCGGCGGCGCAGCGTCTTCTGGGGATCGGGCTCACGCAGGCGTACGGCGCACCGATCGGCCAGGTGCTGCCGATGACCGACGAGGACGGCCGGGCCGTCGATCTCGCGGGCGCCGCGCGCGGCGCCGGCGACGTCTGGCGCGGCGAAGGGCAGCTGCAGACCGCGGGCGGGACGATCGACGTCGCATTCGTCGCTTCGCGGATCGGAAACGCCGGCGAGCACGGAACCGTCGTCGTGCTGCGCGACGTCACGGTGGAGCACCGTCTGGCGCTGCGCCTCTCGTTCGAGGCGACGCACGATCCGCTCACCGGACTTCCGAATCGCCGCGCGTTCCTCGACCGCATCGACGCCGCGACGCGCTCGTCGTGGGAGCACGGCGAGCACCACGTCGTCGGTTTCCTCGATCTCGACCGCTTCAAGATCGTCAACGACCGTTTCGGGCACCCCGCCGGCGACCGCGTCCTCCGCGACGTCGCGCGGCTGATGAGCGCCGCCGTCCGCACCGGCGACGTGCTGGCGCGCTTCGGCGGCGACGAGTTCGCGCTGCTCCTGACCAATTGCCGGATGGACGACGCGCGCCGGATCGCCGAGAAGATCCGCGCCACGGTGGAGGCGTACGCCGTCGAGCACGACGGCGAAGTGCTCGGCGTCGGCGTGTCGATCGGGCTCGCGCCGATCGACGCCGCGACGGTGAACGCCGCGCAGGCGCTCGCCGACGCCGACGCCGCCTGCTACGAGGCGAAGGCGGCCGGGCGGAACGCGGTCGCCGGCTGATCGGCGCCGCGTCGGCGCGCGCCCGAGCGGGAACACGTGTGCGCATGGACCGTTCCGACGAGCGCACCGAGACCGACGAGCGGGTCGCCGAGAACGCGGCGCCCGCGCCGCGCACGTCGGTCGTCGGGGCCGGCAGCGACGCGCCGCTGGACCCGGCGACCGGGCTGCCGCTCGGCCAGCACGACGACGACCGCAGCCCGCTGGATCGCAACGGCCCGCTCGACCCGTTCCGCGGGAAGACGCCCGCCGAACGCGCGGGACACGAGCCCTCGCGGGCCGAGCGCCAAGCGTTCATGAACGAGCCGGCGACCGACTCGAACGCGACGAGCGGCTAGCCCGGGATCGTGTCGTAGCGCGAGCGAGACTCGCGCACGCCGCCGTCTTCGTCGTACGTGAGACAGGCGTCGATCGGCTTCGCGTACACGTGCAGCGTGGTCGCCGCGCCGCCGCTCGCGGCGACGCGGTGGACCGAGAGGTGGCCGCTTCGCACGTCGAGGTCGCCCGGGCCGAGGATGCGCGTCCCGGCCCGGTGCAGCTCGCGCCGCGCGCCCGGACCGCCCGGCGCGAGCGCGAGGCGGAAGTTTTCGCACGCGATCGCGCCTTCGAGCACGACGAACGCGCAGTCGGAATCGGCATGGTCGTGGATCTGCGAGCGTGCGCCGGGCGCCCAGCAGAGCGCTATGACCTCGAACGCGTCGGTTCGCGCGATCAGGTTCCGGGTGTAGCGTTGCGGCGCCCACGAGCGGTACGGCTCCAGGCTTCGGAGATCGAGCGGCATCTCGCGCAGCGCGGCGGCGACCTTGACCGGCTGGGGGACGCCGCCGAGGGCGCGCAGCGCGGCGACGAGCTCGTCGACCGCGTAAAGCGTTGTCCGCACCGGGTTCCCTCCTCGAACGGATCGTTGCACGCCGGAGACCCGCCGACCCTCCGAGAGGAGCGCGCCGCCGGCGGCCGGGAGTATACCGTTCGGGAGGCGCTCATGATCGAGGAACGCGCACGGGCGATCCGTGCACCACGCGGCACGACGCTCCGCGCGCGCAGCTGGCAGACCGAAGCCGCGCTGCGGATGCTCATGAACAACCTCGATCCCGAGGTCGCCGAGCGGCCCGACGAGCTCGTCGTGTACGGCGGGATCGGGAAGGCGGCGCGCGATTGGCCTTCGTTCGACGCCATCGTTCGCGAGCTGGAGCGGCTCGGCGACGACGAGACGCTCGCGATCCAGTCGGGGAAGCCGGTCGGCGTCTTTCGCACGCATCCCGACGCGCCGCGCGTCGTGCTCGCGAACTCGAACCTCGTGCCGCACTGGGCCACCTGGGAGCATTTCCGCGAGCTCGATCGCAAGGGCTTGATGATGTTCGGCCAGATGACGGCCGGCTCGTGGATCTACATCGGCTCGCAAGGGATCGTGCAGGGGACGTACGAGACCTTCGTCGAGCTCGCGCGCCGCCACTACGGCGGCGAGCTCGCCGGCCGGTGGATCCTCACCGCGGGGCTCGGCGGGATGGGCGGCGCGCAGCCGCTCGCCGCGACGATGGCGGGTGCGTCGTTGCTGGCCGTCGAGTGCGACCCGGCGCGGATCGAGAAACGGCTGCAGACGCGCTATCTCGACCGGCGCGCCGCGACGCTCGACGAGGCGCTCGCGCTGATCGAGGAGTCGTGCCGGACGCGCGTCCCCGTCTCCGTCGCGGTGCTCGGAAACGCGGCCGAGATCGTCCCCGAGCTGGCGCGCCGCGGCGTGCGCCCCGACGCCGTGACCGATCAGACCTCGGCGCACGACCCGGTGAACGGCTATCTGCCGGCGGGCTGGACGCTCGAGCGCTGGCGCGCCGAACGCGAGCGGGACCCGCAGGGAGTCGCCGCGGCCGCGAAGCGCTCGATGGTGACACACGTCGAAGCGATGCTCGCGTATCACCGGATGGGCGTGCCGGTGTTCGACTACGGCAACAACATCCGTCAGATGGCGCACGACGCCGGGTGCGCCGGCGCGTTCGCGTTTCCCGGCTTCGTTCCGGCGTACATCCGGCCGCTGTTCTGCCGCGGCGTCGGACCGTTCCGCTGGGTTGCGCTTTCCGGCGATCCCGACGACATCGCGAAGACCGACGCGAAGGTGAAGGAGCTTCTCCCGCACGACCGGCACCTGCACCGCTGGCTCGACCTCGCGCGCGAGCGGATCGCGTTTCAGGGTCTCCCCGCGCGCATCTGCTGGATCGGGCTCGGCGACCGCGATCGGGTCGGCCTCGCGTTCAACGAGATGGTCGCGCGCGGCGAGCTCAAGGCGCCGATCGTCATCGGGCGCGATCATCTCGACAGCGGGAGCGTCGCCTCGCCGAACCGCGAGACCGAGGCGATGCGCGACGGCTCCGACGCGGTCAGCGACTGGCCCCTCCTCAACGCGATGCTGAACGTCGCGGGCGGTGCGACGTGGGTCTCGATCCATCACGGCGGCGGCGTCGGGATGGGGTACTCGCAGCATGCCGGCGTCGTCATCGTGTGCGACGGCACCGACGCCGCCGCGCGCCGCATCGCGCGCGTGCTGTGGAACGATCCGGCGAGCGGCGTCGCGCGGCACGCCGACGCGGGCTACGAGAGCGCGCTCGAGACCGCGCGCACGAACGGCCTTCGCCTCCCGATGCAGAACGCGTGATCCCGCCGGCGCCCGGGCGTCCGACGCTCGCGCTGCGTCCCGGCATGCTCACGCTGCGCGACGTGCGGGCGCTGCTGCGCGAGGACGCGAGCCTGGCGCTCGACGCCGGCGCGCGCGAGGCCGTCGACGCGGCGGCCGGCGTCGTCGCGCGGATCGCCGCCGAAGACGCGGGGGTCTACGGCGTCAACACGGGCTTCGGCAAGCTCGCGCAAACGCGAATCCCGCGCGAGCGGCTCGCCGAGCTGCAGCGCAATCTCGTCGTTTCGCACGCCTGCGGCGTCGGTGAGCCGCTGCGCCGCGAGATCGTGCGGCTCGCGCTCGCGCTGAAGATCGGCTCGCTCGCGCGCGGGTACTCCGGCGTGCGGTGGACGGTGATCGAGACGCTCCTCGCGTGTCTGCAGCGCGACGTGCTGCCGGTGATCCCCGGCCAGGGCTCGGTCGGCGCGTCGGGCGATCTCGCCCCGCTCGCGCATCTCGCCGGGGCGCTGATCGGCATCGGCGACGCAGCGGTCGACGGACGGCGCGGCCCCGCGGCGGAGCTTCTGCCGGCCGCCGGAATCCCGTTGCTGGAGCTGCAGGCGAAGGAAGGGCTCGCGCTGCTGAACGGGACGCAGATCTCGACCGCGCTCGCGCTCGACGCGCTCGTTCGGACGGAGGATCTGCTCGCCGCCTCGCTCGTCGCCGGCGCGCTGACGATCGACGCGGTGCTCGCGAGCGTCCGGCCGTTCGACGCGCGCATCCACGAGGTGCGAGGTCACCTCGCGCAGATGCACGTCGCCGCCGCGGTCCGCGCGCTCATGGACGGGAGCGAGATCAACGAGTCGCATCGCAACTGCGGGCGCATCCAAGATCCGTACAGCCTGCGGTGCATCCCGCAGGTGCTCGGCGCGTGCCTGCGCTCGATGCGCGACGCCGCCGCGATCCTGATCGACGAAGCGAACGCCGTCTCCGACAACCCGCTCGTGTTCCCCGAGAGCGGCGAGGTCATCTCCGGCGGAAATTTTCACGCCGAGCCCGTCGCGCTCTCCGCCGACGCGCTCGCGGTCGCGATCGCGGAGATCGGAAACATGAGCGAACGCCGCAGCGCGCTGCTCGTCGATCCGGCGTTCAGCCAGCTTCCGGCCTTCCTCGCCGGCGATCCCGGACTCGAGTCGGGCTACATGATCGCGCAGGTGACCGCCGCGGCGCTCGTCTCCGAGAACAAGATCCTCGCGCACCCCGCCAGCGTCGACACGATCCCGACCTCGGCGGGCCAAGAAGATCACGTCAGCATGGCGACGCACGGCGCGCGCCGCCTCGGAACGATGCTCGACAACGCCGCGAACGTCGTCGCGATCGAGCTGCTCAGCGCCGCGCGCGGGATCGCGTTCCGCCGCCCGCTCCGCACGTCGGCCGCGCTCGAGCCGGTGCTCGAGGAGATCGCGCCCGCCGGCGGCGCGCGCGGAGACCGGTACCTGGCGCCGGAGATCGCGCGCGTCGCACGGCTGGTTCGCGAAGGCCGGTTCACGCCGGCGGTCGCGAGCATCATGCCGGCCGCCGCGCCGGCCGTTTGACGCCGCGCGCCGCGCAGCGGATCTCCGGCGCGGCTGCTTGCTTGCATCCCGCGATTGACCGCGCGTCGCACAGCACCTATGCTGAGACCCCCGTCCTCATAACTCCGTCATGACGCGGCTGCGCGCGGCGCGTATGCTGACGCCAGCTCCGGCGTTTCGCCGGACGTCCAACGAGGAGCAGACCATGCCGCTGATTCAGGTGAGCGTCATCAAAGACGTGTTCACGTCCGAGCAAAAGGCACAGATGATCACGCGCTTGACCGACGCGATGGTCTCGATCGAAGGCGAGAACATGCGCGGCGTCACGTGGGTGAAAGTCGACGAGATCGAAAGCGGCGACTGGGGGATCGGCGGGCAGGCGCTCACGACCGAAGCCGTCAAAGCGCTCGCCGCCGGAAAGACGCCCGTCGGCGCGACGTGATCGCCAGCCGACCGCGTCGAGAAGAGCTGCCGTTCGTCGGGCGCACCGAGGAGGTCACCTTCCTCGAGCGCCTCACGACGGCGCGCCTCCCGTCGATCACGTTCGTCAACGGGATCGGCGGGATCGGGAAGTCGCGCCTGCTCGACGCGCTCGCTCGACGGCGCCGCACCGCCGGTGCGGTCGTCGTCCACATCGACGGCCGGCTCGTCGAGCCCACCGAAGCAGGGTTCTATCGCGAGCTGAGCCGCGCGGCGGGCGGCGAGATCGGGTCGTGCGCGGAGGCCGCGCAGCGCCTCGCCGAGCTCGGCGAGGTCGTGCTGCTCGTCGACGACATCGACGCGCTCCGTCTGCTCGACGCGTGGCTCCGCCGGGCCTTCGTTCCGAGCTTGCCGCAGAGCGTCCACGTCGTCTTCAGCGGCCGTGACCCGCCGCTCGCGGCGTGGCTGCAGATGCCGTGGCGCGGGACCTTCCGCAGCCTCGAGCTCGCCCCGCTCGCCGACGGCGACGCCGTGACGTTGCTGACGGAGGCCGGGATCGAGCCCGCGCAGGCATCGCGCGTCAATCGGATCGCGCGCGGCCACCCGCTGGCGTTGACGCTCGCCGCGACGACGCTGCAGAGCGTCGATGATCCCGCGCTCGAAGACCTCGCCTTTCATCGGATCGTCGCCGAGCTCGCGCGCCGGCACCTCGCCGATATCCCGGACCCGTTGACGCGCCGCGCGGTCGTGGCGGCGGCGCTGGTACGGACGGTCACGGCTCCGCTGCTCGGCGCGATGCTCCCCGACGTCGCGCCGAGCGACGCCTACGAACGTCTTCGCATGTTGCCGCTGATGCAGCACGGCCGCGACGGCCTGAAGCTGCACGACTCGGTCCGGGACGCGATCGCTCGCGAGCTGCGCGCCGAAGATCCCGAGCGGTACGTCGCGTTGCGGCGCGCATGCTGGAGCCGGCTCACGCGCGAGCTGCGTACGGCGCCGCCGGCGGAGCTCTGGCGCTGCACCGCCGACCTCTTGTACTTGCTCGAAAATCCGGTAGTGCGCGAAGCGTTCTTCCCGTCGGGCGCGCAGCAGTACGCGGTCGAGCCGGCGCGTCCGGCGGATGAAGCGGCGATCGTCGCGATCGCGGAACGCCATGACGGACCGTCGGCGGCTCGCGCGACGCGGGCGTGGTTGAGCGCCCGCCCGGACGGTTTCGCCGTCGCGCGGGATCGCGGCGGCACGGTCGTCGGATACGACGTTCTGCTGGACGCCGCCGGGCTCGATCCGGAACTCGCTGCGAACGACGCCGTGTTCTCCCGCTGGGTCGCGCACGTTGCGGCGCATCCGGTGGAGCCGCGCGAACGCATTCTCTTCTTGCGCCGGTGGCTCTCGCTCGAAGAAGGCGAAGCGCCCTCGGCCGTTCAGGCAGCCTGCTGGCTCGACATCAAACGCACGTACGTCGCGCATCGTCCGTACCTGCGGCGCGTCTATCTCGCGGTTCGCGATCTCGCGCCGTACGCCGCCGCGGCGACCCGGCTCGGCTTCACCGTGCTTCCGGAGTGCGAGACGACGGTCGCCGGCGCGCCGTTCTTCACGGCGATGCTCGACTTCGGCGCCGGCTCCGTGGACGGGTGGCTCGCCCGGCTGGTCGCCGCCGAGCTCGGAATCGCGGCGAGCGAGATCCTCGACGTCGCGAGCCGCGAGCTCGTCGTCGGCGCGCGCCGCGCGGCGCTGAGCCCGCGCGAGTTCGACACGCTGTACTGGCTCGTGCGGCATTCGGGGGAAGCCGTCGCGCGCGAGGATCTTCTCGCGGGCGTCTGGGGAGACGACGCGGACGTCGCGAGCAACGTCGTCGACGTGGTCGTGCGTTCGCTGCGCAAGAAGCTGGCCGAGCGCGCGCACCTGATCGAAACGGTCTCCGGCATCGGCTACCGCTTTCGCGACGACGCATAGTCGACGCGCGCCCGGCTGGGAAAGGCCGCTCGCCGAGCGAAGGCGCGGCACGATGCAACAGACCGAGATCGGCCGCGCCGAGTTCGTGCCGCTGGGCGGCGGCCTGCGCGGCTACTACGCCTGCCCCGTCGGGATGGGCCCCTCGCCGGGCGTCGTCCTCTTCCAAGAAGCGTTCGGGATCAACGGCTACATCGAGAGCGAGGTACGCCGTCTCGCCTCGCACGGCTTCGCGGCGATCGCGCCGGATCTGTTTCGCGGCGAGACGTTCGGCTACGGCGAATGGGAGAAAGTTCAGCCGAAGCTGCAGTCGCTGACCGACGAAGGGATGCTCGACGACGTGCGCGCGTGCGTCGCGTTCTTGGACGGGCAGAGCGAGGTGAAGCGCGGCGCCGTCGGCTGCGTCGGGTTCTGCATGGGCGGCCGTCTCGCGTACCTGGCCGCCACGTCGCTCGGCGAGAAGATCGCGGCCGCGGCGTCGTTCTACGGCGGCGGGATCGCGCCCGACGAGCCGCGCTTCTTCAAGCCGATCCTCGACAAAGCGGACGGTCTGCGCGGCGAGCTGCTGCTGATCTACGGCGCGGAGGACCAAGGGATCACGCCGGCCGAGCACGCGCGCATCGCTGCGCGGCTCTCGGAGCTGAAGAAACGGTACACGCTCAGCGTGTATCCGGGCGCGCCGCACGGGTTCGCGTCGCGCGACCGCGAGAGCTACCGGCCGGCGCAGGCGGAGGCCGGGTGGGCGGAGACCTTCGCGCTGTTCGAGCGGACGCTGCGCTGACGGCCCGGGCTGGAGCGGCGGTTCTAGGGCGATCTTCGCCGGTTATTGTCGAACGAAGATAAACTTGCTAAACTCGCCATAGATG
>Ga0209810_1000310_pt1 | contig 123595 bp, 89 predicted proteins | sample Coa_R1_7_FD_187159 | JGI IMG/M metagenome (GOLD analysis project Ga0209810, IMG submission 187159) | Surface soil microbial communities from Centralia Pennsylvania, which are recovering from an underground coalmine fire - Coalmine... | ecosystem: Environmental > Terrestrial > Soil >...
CTTTGATCCACCGCTCTGGTTCCTGCCACATTCGGCAGACCCGGCGCCATTTCGCCTCCTGTCCTCAACAAGCGCTTGCTCTCCTCACTTCTCTCAAAGGAGGCCAGCAATCATTCACAAGCCCTGCCATGATGCCATAACATCTTGCATTTTTCCGCGAACTCAGGCATAATGCATGAGAAATACGTTGTGGAGGCGTCTTGACTATGTTGGCAAAGATTCAAAGCTGCGCGGTCATCGGACTGGAGGGAGCCATCGTGGAAGTGGAAGTGGATCTCTCCAATGGCCTGGCAGCTTTTACCATTGTTGGTCTGCCCGATGCGGCTGTCAATGAATCCCGCGAACGCGTGCGTTCCGCGATCAAGAATAGCGGCTGCCTGTTCCCTTTCAAGCGAATCACCGTTAACCTGGCCCCTGCCGATCTGCGCAAAGAGGGTCCCTCGTATGATCTTCCTATAGCCATAGGTATATTAATTGCCTCGGGCCAGATCAACCTGGATGAGCAGGCGGCAGAAGCATACCTCTTCCTGGGAGAGCTTTCATTGGATGGCAGCCTGCGCCACACCAATGGTATTTTACCGATGGTCGCTCTGGCGCGTGAGAAGCAGGTCAAGGCCGTCTTTGTGCCGGCCAGCGATGCGATGGAAGCGGCTCTGGTGCAGGAAGTGACCATCTATCCGGTTGAGACGTTGGGCCAACTGGTGGCTCACCTCAACGGCGACCGTCAGATTGAACCCTATATCGCGGACCCGCGCATTCTAGAGCATGCCGACCCTGGATTCTATGCGCATGATATGGCATCTGTGCGGGGCCAGGAGCATGTCAAACGTGCCTTAGAAGTCGCGGCCAGTGGTGGGCACAATTTATTGATGAGCGGCCCTCCTGGCTCCGGCAAGACCTTGCTGGCGCGTGCAACCCCGTCTATCCTGCCACGCATGGTCTTCGAGGAAGCGCTCGAGGTCACCAAAATCTACAGTGTCAGTGGCATGTTGCCCTCGGATGTCCCACTTGTGCTCCAGCGTCCCTTTCGCGCTCCGCATCATACCATCAGTCACGCGGGCCTGGTAGGAGGTGGTCGTATGCCGCGTCCAGGAGAGATTAGCCTGGCGCATCGCGGCGTGCTCTTTTTAGATGAGTTGCCCGAATTTGGCCAGAACGTGCTGGAAGTCCTGCGCCAGCCCCTGGAAGACAAGGTTGTCACCATCTCCCGCGCTCAAGGTACGATTACCTATCCGGCGAACTTTATGCTCATCGGCGCCATGAATCCGTGCCCCTGTGGCTTTTATGGCGACCCGGTCAAAGAATGTACCTGCTCAGCGATGGCAATTGCTCGCTATCAGAAGAAAATCAGCGGCCCCTTGCTCGACCGCATCGATATCCATGTGGAGGTGCCACGAGTAGATTATGAGAAACTGGCTGACAAACGGCAGGTGGAGACCTCAGAAATGATTCGTCAGCGCGTGCAGGCGGCCAGAGAACGCCAGTTGGAGCGCTTCAAGGGCACGAAGTTGACCTGTAATGCAGAGATGGGACCAACGGAGGTGCGCGATTTCTGCCAGACGGATGCTTCAGGCGAGAAGCTGTTGAAGGCGGCGGTGCAGCAACTGCATCTATCCGCTAGAGCCTACCATCGCGTCTTGAAACTGGCACGGACGATAGCAGACCTGGCCGCAAGCGAGACGATTGCCGCTAACCATGTAGCGGAGGCGGTGCAGTACCGGCCCAGGATGGGGATGTAGTGGAAGAATGAACTTACCTGGACGCGCCTCTTTACAAAAGATGTACAAACTGCTTAGGAACTTGCCGCACCTGATCCTGTGCCCTGAGCCGTCGCCCTCCAGTCAGGGGGATTCTGAATACGGCTCTAACAGGTAATAGCATATTGCTTATAAGGTGTGGTCTCCCTGAAAAGGTGCAGTCAGCAGGTATCCGCCATCGCGTACAAGCGAGACTTTCAAAGTAGGATGCAATTTGCTGAGTTTGGTGCGAATATGACAGATCGCTCGGTAGACCGGTTTAAGCTCGCGCCGTAGTTCCTCAGCTCCTAGCCGGCGAGCATCCTGAAGACGTTTGCGGCAGGCCTCAATAGGTAAAGTGGTAATACTTGCTAGCAACATTTCGTGGGGGGCATAATAGGGATAATTGTGCAGCAGGACGAGTAGCAGGAGCCATTCATTGCGGGTAAACTGTTGTTGCGTGAGAATACTGGCCGGTTGCTCATGCAGCACACTGATAATACGGGTCTCGGTATTGACATGCAGGCTAAAGTCGCACTGGAGCAGGCGGTACATGCTCTCGCAAAGGGCAACATGTTCACCTGGGGACACAGTGGCGATGTCACTAATAGACATAGGAGAGCGCCTATCCTTTCTAACTTGGTCACTAGAAACTACGAAGCTAACATATCAATTTGACAATGAAGTTGACGCGGAGTTAAAGGTTACCTGGTCAGCAGCCTGGCAGATAGATGGATACCCAGATACCCGGATTGAATTGCCTCACGAAGAGACGTTTTACCAGCGTAATGCTTATGTGTTGGCGAGACACGCGAAAATCATTTATTCCCCCCAGCAACCATTGTAACCTAAAGAATTGTAAAAAATCAAGACCCTTTATCCTTTTCTCAAGAAAAGCGAAAAGATTCGCTAAAATAAACTTGTCTTTTAGACCGAAAAGAATATATTCCTACTCAACAGCATTGACAAACACAGATATTGCCGGTTATACTCCTTCCTGTAGATTGTTCGTTCGGCCCTTTGGAACCTATCCAGTAACTTTTCGCCAAATTGCTGGATGCAAAGTAAATAGGCTGTTAAGAAGCTTTTTGCCTTTTCCTGACCGGTAAAAACAAAACTTTTCTCTTACCGCGGGAGGAGAAAAGTACGTGCTTACCTGTCAAACTCTCGCTTCTACAGGCTATCTGTCTCCCAGAAACTTTCTACGGGGAAAAAGGGTGTCCGGCGAAACATATATGTGCCACAGTGGCATACTGCGCATATCACACCGCTTGTTGCGAGCATCGAGGAACCCGCTTCACCTTCCCTTTTGAAGTAACGGAGATATACTTTGCCGTTTTATGGGTTGAACACGGGACAATTGCGTCGATATTGTGAAACCGCTGTTGAGAGCAACCTCATTGTCACTACCAGTTCTCTAGCATAGAGATGGGCTGCTAGCACTAGCACCCGGTTTTTGCATATCCGATCATGAAATAGCGTTCATGGCGTTTGTATCACAGCAATTACAATAGCAGTTCAGAAGATCAAAAGATCATTTGAACTGCTCATTTCTTTCAAGACAAAAATCAGGGCCTGGTCGGCATTTACCTCTATTGCATCTTCGGTTCCCCAAAAAAACGTTGATGAGTTCCCGGTAAAGTCGGTCAATAACTATCTCATCAAGTCCTACCACTCAGTATAATTATGAGTATGAATAGTGAAATTCCCTTGCTTCCTTGTTCTGCATAAGATACAACAGTGCTACCGGTGAAAGAGGTCGATCATGAACACTTCTCTTACAATGCGTCCCAAGCTCAAGCAAGACTCCGTTTTTTTTCAAACGCAGGATGGTGTATTTGTTCGTAGTGACAAAACCGCATTCATGCTGAAAGGTAAATCTGTCTATCGTTGGCTTTCAGCACTTAGCCCTTTTATGACGGGTGAGCATACGTTAGATGCGATTTGTGATGGACTCGAAGCAGGGCAGCGTGATCTTGTGGTCCAACTCGTCACGACACTTATGCATAGAGGAGTGGTAAAGGACAGCATTCCTGAAGATCCAGGTCTGCTGGCTAACAGGGTACAAGACTATTTCAAATCGCAAATCGAGTTTATCGATCATTTTGTTGATCATCCGCTAGAGCGTTTTAAATCGTTTCGCGAGAGCCGCATATTACTTATTGGTTCCGGGGAAGCCAACCTTGCTCTGGCAACCGCCCTCGTCCGTAATGGGGTACAAGAAATTTTCCTCACCTCTGCCGGTGAAATGCCCCCCGGTTCTCGCAGTGCGCTAGAAAAAGAAGTTGAAGCGCTGAATCAGCAAGGCATTGAGGCGAAAATTACACGTATTGATAGGAATGCTCCTGAGGCTTCTATTCATTTGAACGATTTTCGAATCATAGTTTATTGCTCAGATGACAGTTCAATGGATGATGTTCTCCTGTGGCAACGGCGCTGCCTCCGCGAAGGCATTCCTTTCCTCCCGGCAGCCGTTTTTGGGGAAAAAGCCATTTTAGGTCCCCTGGTTGAAACGCAAGGAATGCCATGCTGGCTTTGCGCGTTGTTGCGGCTGTCTATCAATGTTGATGAGAAGTTTAACGCCGCACTATGGAGAGAATTAGCTTTAGGAAAAGCTTTTGGCGGCGATGTAAGCAACTTTTTTCTTCCACAGGCCTGGCGCGTTGGCAATGGCTTAGCTTTTGAACTGTTCAAGTTTTTTACTCAATCGCTGCCGCCGGAAACGCGAAATGGTATTATTTTGCAGGACCTCGAAACCCTGGAGTCATATGCTGCCGGCGTCATACCCCATCCCCTTTGCCCGGAATGCTCTCATGAAAGTACCGGTACCGCTATAGCCCGGCTCCAGGAAAGTGTAGCGGGGAAACACGACAAGGAATTTGCTACTCAAGAAGACCTGTATCATCAAGTGACTGCACTTCTCAATAAGTGGACAGGTATCTTCAAAGAATTCAGGGATGATAAGCTCACCCAGGTACCCTTGAAAGTTAGCCATCTAGAAACTGCTTCCCCAGCGTCTCCGCTTGCGAAAAATATTGCTGTAACCACATATAGTACTGAGACGCTACAAGAAGCCCGCATCTTTGCTATGCAGGAAGCTCTACTCCGCTATACGCAGAGCTTGCCGGATAAACGCGCTCTGTTAGTGAGTAGTTTACAGGCATTAGAAGAGCGCGGAATACACGCGATTCCCGCCCACCGGCTAGGCACCTGGTCCGGCTCGCCCTCTTTCAAGGCCGAGATGATCTGCGAGTGGGTGCCTGCTTATGGTCTGTTCTCGCAAAGCCTTCATTACGTACCGGCAGCTGCTGCCTATCCGTTCACATGGCTCAACCGGAGTCATCTTTTTGAGATGACGACGGCTGGATCTGCGGCTGCTATCAACTTCGCTGATGTGGTAGCACAGGGCATGCTGTCGGCACTGGCTTATGAGGAACTTCAAGGCGTCATACAAGGAAGCGTTGGCGTTGAGAGGCTGGAGATTGCTACATGGGAAGAAATGGACCCTACTCTCACTTATTTAGTCCGCTGCGCATCACATTTTGATCGCACCTTCTCCCTGCTAGGGGTTCAGACGGAAGCGCCGCTGCATCTCGTCGTGGCCTGTACGACCGATACGGCGGAAAAACCGATTACATCTGTTGGCTTCGGACTATCCTCGATTGATGCCCTGAAAAAAGTATTCACAAGCCTGGTTGGGCAGTTACAGCATCTCAAATATGAAGGAAATATACCGGTGCTGGATGAAAATCTAATTCCCGGCTTTTCTCTCCATTCCGATTTCATCCATAGCAGTGCTGTATCCAATGGATATAGTAAACCCACCTATTCGCTAGAAGATGTGAACTACTACCTGCGAGAAAAGGGAAAGGAGGCTCTCTTTATCAATTTGACAACCAACGATATCTGGGAGAAAGGGCCGTTCATAAGCGGAACTGTTTTGCTCGCGCGAACTGTTCCCCAATTACCCGAATGAATATGAAATGGATGAAATCCTGAGCGATGAAAAGAATGGCGACTTTTCCTCGGCTCGGAAAGGAGGCTATGGCTTCTAAAAGAACATATGGCGTTGAGGGAAGTTCCTGGTTTTCTATTCAGTAATGACATCCCCCAGACTGATAGAGGAGTTTTGACGTGTTGGCAGAGAAGTTACTCATTGAAGAGGTACGAGAGGAACTGCACCAGCTAGATGCTGAGACCTTCGAGGTCGAGGATCTGCTCGACCTGGAACAAACTGCTGCGAGTACTTCCAGTAGTTGCAGTACCAGTTGTGGTAGCACCACCAGCAGTAGTACAAGCTGCAGTAGTTGCTGTAGTTGCAGCAGCAGTAGTTGTTGCAGTTGTAGTTGCTGGCACTTTTAAGGAAGTGAGTTTGCCGGTTGGCAGCTTGAGGTTAATGAGAGGAGCGTTGCCGTGCTGGCAGAGAAGTTAGTTGTCGAAGAGATCAAAGAGGAACTGCACCAGCTGGATGCTGAAACTTTTGAGGTCGAGGATCTGCTCGACCTGGAACAAACTGCAATAAGTAGCTGTAGCAGTTGTAGTACCAGTTGTGGCAGTACCACCAGCAGTAGTACAAGTTGCAGCAGTTGCTGTAGTTGCAGTTGCAGCAGCTGCTGTAGTTGTAGTTGTTGGCATCCTTAATGGCTGTAAGAGTTTGCCGGAATGGCAGCTTGATATTGTTGAGAGGAGTATCACATGCTTGCGGAGAAATTACTTGGCGAAGAGATCAAAGAGGAACTGCACCAGCTAGATACGGAAACCTTCGAGGTCGAAGATTTCGTTGATGTAGATCAATCTGCTCCAAGTGCCACTTCAAGCTCAAGCACGAGCTGTGGCAGCACTACCAGTTGTAGTTGTAGCTGCAGCAGCACTTGCAGCTGCAGTAGTAGCGCATGTAGTTGTTTCCCATAAGAAGTTCGCCAGTCCGGTGTGAGGTAGTTACTGGTGAGATCAGGTGAGCTAACCGGGGCTGAGGAGCCAGGCGTATAAGTCGAATACGGCGCAAAGCATCGGCATAGGACATGAAACCTTCGCACCGGACGAGTAATAAGGGGAATATTGACATGCTTGCAGAGAAATTACTTGGCGAAGAGATCAAAGAGGAACTGCACCAGCTAGAGGCCGAAACCTTCGAAGTTGAGGATTTCCTTGATCTGGGACAAACCCCTGCTGATGGTTCCTCGAGTACCAGTTGTAGTAGCACCAGTAGTTGTAGTTGTAGTTGCAGCAGCACTTGTAGTACAAGCTGCAGTAGTTGTTGCAGCACGAGCACAAGCTGCATCTAAGTACAAAAAAGGAGAGTTTGCCGGAATGGCAGCTTGTGTGTACCGAGAGGAGCATTGCCTTGCTGGCAGAGAAATTGCTTAGTGAAGAGATACAAGAGGAGTTACACCAGCTGGATGCTGAGACCTTCGAAATTGAGGACTTCCTTGATCTAGGAGAAGATTCCGCGGGTGGTTCTTCCAGTACCAGTTGCAGCAGCACTACCGGTTGTAGTTGTAGCTGTAGCAGCACTTGCAGTACGAGTTGCAGTAGTTGTTGCAGCTGTAGTTGTTGGTAAGTTTGAGAAAATGGAGTTTGCCGAGATGGCAACTTGAGTTTGATGAGAGGAGTCTTATCATGCTTGCAGAGAAATTCCTCGTGGTAGGGCGAGTGGACGGGATAAAGGAGGAGTTGCATCAACTGGATATAGAGACCTTCGAGGTCGAGGATCTTGTTGATGTACAACAAAATGTTGGCTCCTGTTCCTGTTCCTGTAGCTGTGGTAGCACAACTGCTACGAGTAGTTGTAGCTGTAGTAGCTGCTGTAGCTGCAGTTGTAGCGCCTGTAGTTGTTATGCTACCAGCAGCAGCAGTAGTGGTTAATTGCTAGTTTCAATCCCCACCGGGAGGGTCGTGAAAAGGTCCAGTTCCTGCTGCTTCTCCATAATGAGGTTCCTGGGTAGTTCTTCTCAATCGAGAAGAACTACCCTCACCGGCAAATCAGAGTCGAATTTATCGCAAGCGGCGCTTCATAGAAATTTCGTAGTGCAACTTTGCAGGCTTACTTACATGTTGTGTCCCTTTTTATCTCGCGAATTGGTCATAGCCTTTATTGAAGAACGGAGTAGTAACTTTGTTAGATCTGGAGCAGCGAACCAGCATCCACTTTGAAATTTCTTCGACTGTTTCTTCATCAGACGAGGACTTAGCGCGCATCAAGCAGGGATTGATCGAACGCATGAACCTTTGGAATGACCTGGAACTTCCTGCCAGTATCTCTGATCTGACCATTAGTCTGGGCCTGCTGGGGCTTGAAGATTTTGAAGCAGTTACACAGCCTGCTCCTGCATGGAAAGGAAGAATAACCTACCCGCTCAGGCTCTTTTATGACCGCCTGATACTTGGCCCGCTTTACATTCCAACATGGCCTGATAACCCCTGCCCGCACTGTATAGAGAGGCGCTGGTACAGCAATAGACCTAAAGAGGAGCAGATAACGCTCCGTTACTCGCCGCACTTCATCTCCCATGGGCATAATCCATTTTTGACGCCTTTCGTCTTAGACAGTATCTGGGCGGCAATGGTTAAAGCACTTCGTCATGTGCCAACTGTTCCCACAAATGGTGAATATGCTTTTTACGTCCTCAATCTAAACACACTCTCACTTGCCCGCTACCATTTGCTACAGGATTCCTCCTGTCCTATCTGTGCAACGCTCACCCCTGATACGCCTGAGGCAGCCACGATAGCATTATCTTCGTGCCCAAAACCCGATATTTCCACGTATCGCCTTGTCAAAGCGGTAGAGTATGATTTGCCTGTGTCAGGTTTACTTAATCCTCTCTGTGGTGTTCTTGGGCCAGATGTTTATGCCGACTTGAAAAACACGCTTTCGGCCCCAATGACAGGTGTTTTCCATGTGCGCAGCAGATTTGCCAGCCACGAAGCGTGGTGGAGCGGCCATGGAAACCGGTATCACCAGAGCTTATATCTGGGATTTTTAGAAGGAATAGAGCGTTATGCCGGGCATTCATCACATGGGAAAGGCATTGCTGTTACCGATTGCTATGAAAATCTCGGCTCTGATGCTCTTGACCCGCGTGAGTGTGGAGTGTATGAAGAAATCCTTTATCGAGAGAAGTTTCCGCTTTATGTGCCTTTCACACCGCAGTTGAAAATACCCTGGGTATGGGGATACTCTTTCCGGCAAGCCAGACCAATTCTCGTGCCGGAACAACTCGTCTATTACCTGGATTATCACATTGATCGTCCTGCCTTCGTTCAGGAATGCTCCAACGGATGTGCTGTGGGGAGTAATCTTGAAGAGGCTATTTTCCATGGGTTATTGGAACTTATCGAGCGCGATGCTTTTATGCTAACCTGGTACGCCAGGCTCTCGCCACCCAAAATTGATCCGCGCAGTTGTTCTAGCCCGGAGACCCTCTTTGTTCTTGAAGGTATTGAGAAGCTCGGCTATGATCTTTACCTGTTTGATATGCGCCTCGATATACCTATTCCTTCCATTTTGGGTGTCGCGAAACTCAGGACGCCAGGGCTGGGTAACATTTGTCTCGCTGCCGGAGCCGGTTTTGAGCCTGAAGATGCTGTGCGAGGCGCGCTCTGTGAAATCGCCTGCTTTGTTCCTGATTTCTCCCAAAGGGTAGAAAAAAATCTACAGGCCGCGCGCGAAATGATGCAGGACTTTTCTAAAATTCAGGAATTAAAACATCATTCATTGCTCCATGGCCTTCCCGAAATGGAAGTACATGACAGGTTCCTTTTCCAGAACCCGGTATGCCGCTCTTTAGAAGAAAGCTATCGTGATTGGGAAGATATGCGCCCGCACAACCAGGACCTGCGTGACGATGTGCTTTTCTGTATTGAGAAGATCATGCAGCTGGGGATGGACGTGATCGTCGTTGATCAGACCTGCCCAGAACAATCTCGTAGCGGGCTGTGCACTGTCTGTGTGATTGTACCCGGACTCCTACCCGTTGACTTTGGCTGGCACAAGGCACGTGTCGGGCGACTTCCGCGGCTTCGTACAGTTCCGCGTGCCATGGGCTATCGAGAAACTGATTTTGAACTCCATATGGAGGATATTATTCCTCATCCATTTCCATAAAAACCTGTTATTGAGCAGTAGGGACAGCGCCTTGTGCCTGTCCTCGCCAGAGAGGGAAATTATCATGGTGAACCAGGATATCCAGACCAGTAGAGATTACTTAGAAGCTGTCTTCCGGCGCGCGAGAAATGCTATGGAACCGAAGGATTTTCATCCCAATTGGGATGATCAGCCCTCTCGTTTCAAGATTTACCAGGATGTAGAACGAATCCCTCTGCCCGCTGCCTTTCCGCCGGCGTTTTCCTCAATGGCTACTGCGTTGGAACGTATGGAGAAGCTCCCAACGGCTCACAAACGCCTGACATATGAAGAATTTTCCACCATTCTGCTGCTGGCACATGGCGCTATCAATCGTCGTCTGGATGTGAACTGGAATGGTGATGCGTTCGAGCGAGCCAAATACTTTCGTGCCACCCTTGGACGTGGGACCGCTTCTGGTGGCGGAATGTATCCCACGGAAATCTTCTGGGCCTGTGGAGCAGGAGGGCCATTGCAACCTGGCATCTATCACTACGATAATGGCCATCACGCCATGGCTCGCCTCTACACAGGCGATATTACCAGGCGAATCCAGGCAGCTCTCGGGGAGCATCCTGCGGCCATGAGTACCAACCAGTTCCTCTTCATATCGCTCAATTTCTGGAAAAATTCGTTTAAATACAATTCCTTTTGTTATCATGTCGTGACAGAAGATTTAGGGGCTTTGCTCTGTTCTTTGCGTCTAATGGCAATCGGGTTTGGCTCGGACTTCCCGTTCCTTTTCTGGTTTCCAGATGAAGAATGTAATCGTATGCTTGGGCTGGAAACCTTCCTCGAAAGTGTCTTTGCTGTAATACCACTCCCCCTGGACGTGGCGCTCAGTAATCAGGGTATCGCGCCTGCTCCTGTCGAAAAGCTCCAGGGGCCATTAGTAGACAAAAAGAGCTTTCAGCGCTCGAAGGAACTTATCAGATTTTCGTGGGTAGAAGAGGTGCATCAAGCTGCTTTGATTGATGATGAACGGCGACCAGATAGCAAAGACGCTTACCAGGCAAGTTGTGATGAGTTCGCAACTTCCGGCGTGAAGATAGTTCTTCCTGAGCCTGCTAGAGATCTATTGCAGAAAAATATCATAGACACATTTCAAAAACGTAAGTCCAGCTTTGGGCGTTTTTCCAGTCATGTACCGCTTACCCTGGAGCAGTTCTCCACGTTGCTCTATTTTGCCTCGGCCAGCGGAAGCTATAGGTCAGACCTCAAAGCGAACGATGGCCTGCCGCATTTCACGCGCTTGATGGCGTTTGTCAACAATGTAAGTGGGTTGGAAAAGGGGGTCTATGCCTATGATTGGCAACGTCACTCGCTCTGGCACGTAGTGAAGCAGGATTTTTCCCTCTTCCTCCAGGAGAATTACTTTTTACAGAACTATAACCTTTCCGAAATTGCCGCTTTAGTCGTTATCGTTGGCAGGCCGGAAAGGATGCTGGAGATATATGGCAATCGCGGAGTGCGCATTATCAATGCCGAAGTTGGTCTCATGGCGCAGAGCATCTACATGGCCGCCACATCTCTCTCTTTTAACTGTGGCGCTGCTCTCGGTTTTGACAACATCGCACTCAATGCGGCTCTTGGCCTCGATGGGACGGATCAGCGATCATTTCTCTTTCTCATGATAGGAAATGGGCCGGCCAGCAATGGGAACTTCGCGGGCCAGTTCTTCTAGCCTCTTCATCCAGTGAGGGAAGGTGGGGGCCAGATTCATCCTGCCCCAGGGGTGGGGCTTCTCACCCGTGTTTGAACGAATAACCTTTTTAGAAGAGGAGATACCTATGGCAGTGTTCATTCAAAAGGCTGAGTCCACATATATTCAGCGTATCATCACACCCCGTTTCCTGCTCCGTGTAGGGGGATTACCTATGAATGTGGTGGACGATTTACGCTTTGAACAAACGGGCGTGTGGATAGAGACGCTATTGACACTCGAGCAGGCGCTTATAGAGCGTAAAGACCGGCTCGTTGACGCTTTGCATGAAGAAGTGAATATTTGCAAAGAACAGGTATCGATGAGGCGCAAACTGATTAATTTGAAGCGCGATGTTTTTAATATGCGCCAGTTTACCGACTTCGTAGCCATCAGGGGTCTTGCTGTCGGGCTTTCCTCTCCTACACGTGAATGGCTGGAGGAGTGGGCTGATATCTGGGAACGCTACCAACACGTCTTCGCAAAAGGTTCAGAATTGTTCCAGCAGGAGATACGTCAGAAACGAGCTGTACTCAAGCAATTGGTGAATGAAGAGGACTTTCGTAAAGGAATCCTCCTCTCAAGCCCGGTGCTTGAGCAGGCCATGGACGCCTATCTCGCGTCCGATAATGCCCAACTCAATCGCAATGCGCGTACTGCTGAACGTTCATTGGTCGAATATCTCTTGCGTACTGCCTGTAAGACAAGCCCTTTTAGCACATTTACAACGGTCAGCTCCGGTACTATCGAAGCGTGTACAGGTGAATGCGATCACGTTCTCACGTATAAGATCGATAGTACAGAGAAGAAGAGCTTTATTCGACTGAACATGGCGATCTTATCCAAACTATCTTCCTTGATCGTTTCTACTCAATCGGTCAGGAAAGACCTTCCAGTTCAAATCACTCCAGGCTACCATATCCATAATAATCGGATCAGGTATCTGCGTCGTATGCAAGATATCAATGACGTTGAAGAAGAGACACCGGTTTCCCTTGATACCGTACACGAAAATGTCTTCTATCTGCCCGTGGGCAAACTCCTGACCGCGCTGCTCTCATTTATGGGCAATCGCAAGGTGCGTTACATGGATATCATCACCAGCATATGTAGCCTCTCTGCGTATGAGGGAGCGGAAGAAGAAATTGACGAGTACCTACAGCATCTCTTACGCCTTGGACTGCTCGTCATTCCCGACCTCCAACAGGATATTCACAATCCCTACCCTCTGGCGAGCTACCGGCGCGGATTGCGAACAATTGGCACGCCAGTGACCGACCGGGTCGCTGAACTGCTCGGTGAGATTGAACGGTCTATTGAAACCTATGCCACTGCCCCCGTCTCGCAAAGGCGCGAGCTATTTTCGCGCATAAAACAGCAGGTGCGCGCCTGTTATACTGAACTTGGGCAAGCAAACACTCCCATTCCGCGCACGCTGGTCTATGAAGATACAACCGTGCCTTTCCGGAAGTTGCGCATCAATGCACATGCCTGGGAATATTTTGCGCGGAATTTCGCAGAACTCCAGCAGGTATTGCCCGCACTCGATGTCAATCTGCCCAGAAAACTTGTCACCCGAGGATACTTCCAGGCTTGCTATGGCCCGGGGCAGCGTTGTGATGACTTCCTATCCTTTGCCTATGAGTTTCGTCAAGGATTCTTCGAACAGTACCTGCAAGCGAACGGAGTAATGCCGGCGGAACGGAACGAAGAGCAGCAACGGCCACGTCGTATCAACTACTTTCAGCAGCCAGAATTCGAGATGATTGACGCGGCGCAGCAAGCAATTGATGATTATATGCAGAAGGCTTATCAGCAATTGCCACCCGCGAGCAAGGAACTTCGCCTGGATGAAGATTTCGTCTCGTCTGTGCTCCCGTACATTCCCGGCAATACAGGTAACCTGTCTTCCCACACGCTCTTCTCACATCTCGCCAATGTTGATGGAGAGAGATTATTGATTATCAACCGTATCTATATGGGGCTGACAGTGATGTTCTCCCGGTTCGCCCATTTCCTTGACGTGGAAGAAGGGCATCACCTGGTGGCCGATTTGCGTACCCATCTGAAACATCTCCAGCCACCAGGCGCGGTTTTTGCGGAGCTGAAAGGTGGCTACGACGCAACCAATTTGAATCTGCATCCTCAGGTCACAGCTTATGAGCTTGTCTGCCCAGGTGATATCAGCACCAGGCCGCTAGAGGAACAAATCCCCCTGGATGACCTCTCTATTCAGGACGATGTACATGCCAATTGCCTGCGTCTCTGCTCAAAGCGCCTGGGCAAAGAAGTTATTCCATTGTACCTCGGCTTCTTGATGCCGATGGCGTTGCCGGAAATTCAACAGGTCTTATTGAATTTTTCGTACAGCACCATGTCCTTCATCGATTTATGGAATGGTGTCAAACGCCAGGATGCCGGCGCTGCGATCGCGTATTATCCACGTCTCCGCTATAAAAACCTTATCCTTCAACGCGCTCAGTGGAGAGTACGGGCAGACGCTCTCCCCAAACGTGAAAGTGGCGAGTCCGATGGAGATTTTTTCTTCCGTATGGCGCGCTGGCGGCGGCAACAGAACTTGCCGGCCAGGGTCTTTGTCTCGCCTGCGCTCGCCCGTGATCTTCTTGCCACACCGCAGGCGGAGGAGCCGCCGCCCAGGGGAAAAATGCCGACATACAAGCCCTTGTATGTCGATTTTGAAAACTATTTCTCCGTTGCGTTGCTGGAGGCGCTATCGCGCGACGCCTCGTTGCGCCTCGTAATCAGTGAAATGTTACCTGGACACGAGCAGCTCTGGCTTGAACATAACGGTCAATCGTATGTCAGCGAGTTTGTTTGGGAAATGAACTCGCTTCTGAGGAGGAAGTGATGACTACGAAGAAATGGCTCAGTATCCATATCTTTTATGCCAGCAACGCTAACCCAATGCTGCTAGAAGCGTTGGAACCTCTGGTGATTGACTTGCGTAAGCGCGGAATGATACGCCGATACTTTTTCATCAGGTATTTTCAAGAGGGGCCTCACATTCGTCTGCGCCTGCTTGTGGAAGAAGGAGTCGCGGAAGAAGATGTGAAACGGGAAGCTGAAAACGTCATCAATGGCTACCTCAAGCGCCGCCCCGCGCTTTACAGCGCCGAAAACGACAAGGCCCAGTCCTTCTATAAGGACATGTATATTACGGAATATGGCGTGGAGAAATGGAATGAGGTGTATGGCGCTTTGGGAAAAATGCCTATTCGGCCCAACAACTCCATGCATTATATCGACTACGAGCCAGAATATGGTCGCTACGGTGGCTCCGATGGTATTGAAGTCGCGGAATGGCACTTCGAGAAATCGAGCGAGATCGTCATGGAGCTGATTCGCTCGACGAACCTGCATGTACGCTCCATCTTGTTAGGCCTCTCGATTCAACTCGCGCTCCCACTCTGTTTTGGGCTGCTAGAAGATGAGCAGCGGGTGGTTCAGTTCCTCGCCAATTATGGTAAGTATTGGATGGATAACTATGGCAGGCCCAAAGAAGGCGCTGACCTCACTGCGAACTTCGAAAAGAAGTACGCGCGTGTTGCTCCAAATTTACTGCGGCGTCTTACTGAAATACAAAGCTATGTCATACAAAACAAGGTTGGAGCTTTAACACTGGTAGAACGTGAGTGGATTGCGCACATTCGTGAATTGAAAGAGCGCCTGGATGATCTGGTAGCTGACCGAAAATTGGTTTTCCAGGGGCGTACTACGCAGGGTGAGGCTTATATCCCCGATCAACCTGCCGTAGCCTGTAGCATTCTTCTCACCAGTTACCTTCATATGACGAACAATCGCCTGGGCGTTTCAATTACAGACGAGATTTATCTCGCGTACCTGATGATGCGCGCTTTAGAGGAGCAGCAACAGGCATCGCAAGTGGAAAATACTTTGTCATTTCAGGAGGTGGCCCCATGATCCAATCCGAGTATCAAATTGCTTTTCGGCCATGTATACGCGATGATATTCTCCTTGGGCCACCCCTGCGCGCAGGGGGAAAAACGATCTTTTATTTGAAAGATACGTTTACTTCCTGGTTCTACCGTATTGGAGTAAAAGAGCATTTTCTCATCAGCAGAATGGACGGCAGCCGGTCGCTGCAAGAGTTGAACGATGAGTATCTTGCTGAATTTGGGCGACCACTCAACGAAGGTTCCTGGGCAGGGCTATTTGCCCTCCTTGAGAAGCGCCAGCTACTCGCGAATACTGCCGACACCGCGAAACTGGAAGACCTGAAAAGGGCATTCGCGGAGCGTAAAAAGCGCGAAAACCGCGGGTTACTACGGCGACGTTTTGCTTTTATACGGCCGGACTCGATTCTTGAGAAACTTTTGCCCTGGTTCCAGTTTATGTTTTCTCGGACTTTCGTACTGCCTGCTCTCCTATGCGTCATCGCGCTTGAGATCTTCATCGGCTTTCACCTGACATCTATTGTTGCCAGTATCTGGCCCGAACAAGGCGGTATCTGGAGCTATATTCTGTTCATCATGCTGGTATGGATTTTCGCGGTCATTCATGAGACAGCGCATGGCCTGACCTGCAAAAAATTCGGGGGGGGAGTAAGCGAGATGGGATTGGTCTGGCGTTACCTTACCATCTTCCCTTACTGTAAGATCGATGATGTCATGCTCTTTCACAATCGCTGGTACCGCGTGTATGCCGCATTTGCCGGCATCTTCGTGAACTTCCTTTCACTCATACCTTTCGGCCTATTCTGGGCATTCACGCCCGTTCACAGTCTTGTGCATACTATCAGCGCCCTGATGTTGCTTTCATTTAATCTGATGATCTTTGTCAATTTCGTCCCTTTTATTGAATTAGATGGCTATTTCATGCTCAGTCATGCCCTGAACATGGCAGATCTGCGCAAAGAAGCCCACCAATTCTGGCAGCGAGGTTTGCTGAAAATAGTCCTTAAAAGGGGTAGCGGAAATGTTGGCCTATCACGATGGGATACGTGGGTTTATCTCATCTACGGTTTCTTTTCTCTTGTCATCACCGGAGGGTTCCTTGCGACGATGGCTTTCTACTGGTTCTTCCTGGTAAAATACTGGCTGGGCGGCCCTATTGCCCTGGGTTTATTCCTCTTGATCGCGCTGGTACTGGTTTACAGAGAGCTGGGGAGAAGAAAAATCGCCCCCATGCCCCAATTGCTCCAGCGAGTACTGATGGTTTAAAGGCAAGGGCCATCTGGCCGGTGCCGGCATAATCTAGAACCTGGAAATGAGAAAGATGATGGAAATCAGTAAAAACGTAGCCACCACAGCTATTCTCTCTGTCACCCCTGATATATCGCTCATTGATGAGCAGGTAAGTATTCGGCTCTCCAACCTATCTCCTGGAGCGCCGGTTACTATACGCGTGGAAACGCAGGATGGCTCCTTACGAAAATGGTCTTCCAATGCGACGTTTGTTGCAGATTCTCATGGATGTGTCGATGTTAGTACCCAGGAACCCATCGATGGTACCTATAGTGGAATTGATGCCATGGGGTTTTTCTGGTCGATGATTCCCCAGGAAACGAAGCGCCCGACTTTTTTCGTCAAGTCTAAACCGACCCCGCTGACTGTGAATCTTACCGCGGAAGTGAATGGGACTGAGGTAGCAAGCAAGAGTATCAAGAGAGTATTTGCTGCTCAGGGTGTCGCGGAGGTACCGTTGCGGGATGAGGGATTGGTAGGCACACTCTTTCTACCGGCTGATCCCGCTCCACATCCTGCTGTCATTGTTCTCAATGGCTCAGATGGTGGCATGCATGAAAATGCTGCGGCTCTTCTGGCATCACGTGGCTACGCGGCGCTTGCTCTCGCCTATTTTGGTCTGGAAGATTTGCCCGGCGAACTGGTAAATATACCACTTGAGTATTTTGAAAAGGCTGTTCATTGGTTGCAGAATCAGGAGCGAGTGGTTCCTCAAAAGATAGCTGTCATTGGCCTATCACGCGGGGGTGAACTCGCTTTGCTGCTCGGCGCGACAATCCCTGCCATTCGGGCTGTGATTGCTGGCTCGCCCAGTGCGATTGTGTATGGTGGAGTCAAGAGCAATAGCAGCGATTTTTCGTTGCCTTCCTGGACATATCATGGCGAGCCTCTTCCCTACGTCCCTTATAAACCGAATTTTTTCGGTATGGTGCTGTTCTGGGGAAAGTGGCTAAGCCGCAGACCCTTTGCCAGCACACCCGCTTTTCTTAAAACACTAAAGAGAAGCAAGCAGGTTGCGGATGCGACTATTCCCGTTGAAAATATCCAGGGGCCTGTTCTTTTACTATCAGGTCAAGAAGACCAGCTCTGGCCATCAGCAGTGTTTGCTGAGCTAGTGATGGACCGGCTGCGCCGCCACGATCATCCTTATCCCTACAGGCATCTCAGCTATGCCGGAGCGGGCCATTTTGTTTGTTTTCCCTATGGTCTTCCTTCCCTTCCACCCATGATTACACTTTCACCTATGCCAGGAATGCTGATTGCTTTTGGTGGTACACCCGCGATGCAGGCGGCAGCAGCTGCGGATTCCTGGCAGCAAATACTTACCTTTTTAAAGGAGAGCCTGTATGCGGATTTGTAGCTGGAGGGGCAGTGGCTGGTCCCTGTCCTGGCGCCCGCCTTCTCTGTTGCATCCAGACAGGCGCCTTTGCCAATGATTCGTATTCGTCATTATCTGCCAGAATTGGGGGTGTGATTTTGTTACAAGTAGGTCAGCGCTCGAATACGCGTATCAATGTCAGTTCAACTGATCAGTTGCCCGATAAGGCTCTTTCCGTCATCCAGCGGTCTTTGACGGAACACTTCAATGAAATGGGCGCGCCAGATATCTTAGATCGCTCCAACTTACCTGGACTGATTATCGACCTCGAGGTGCTTGGCTTGAAAGATCATGGGGCAATCTTGAAGGAAGTGCCGTATTGGAAAGGCAAAGTGACGTACCCGGTGAAGCTCTTCCGCACACATGCCATTCTTGGCCCATTATATATACCCACCCTGCCTGCTTCTCCTTGTCCCAATTGCCTGTCGCGGCGATGGTTCAATAATCGCAATAAAGATGAACAACGGGCCATTGTGCGGGCGCAGCAAGTCGCGGTTAATGGATATAATCCAAGAATAACGACTTTTGCCCTGGATGCCATATGGCAGATTTTGCTGCATGCCCTGGAGCAAGCTGGAACAGATTCCAGGAACGGAGTTTTTCCTTTCTATACACTCGATCTTGAGACGTTGAAACTTTCTCAACTTTACTTGATACAGGATTCCTCCTGTACCGTTTGCACAACCCTGCCACTCGATAGCTCTGAAATGGCCTGGTTTCAACTCGAATCGCGGCCCAAGCACAATCCTTCCAACTACCGGCTTGTGAAGGCCACTGATTACGCATTACCGGTAGAGGGGTTGATAAATCCACTTTGCGGGGTGGTAGGACATGGGTCGGTGTCTGAAATTGGACATACGCTTGCTTCCCCTGTGTTGGGAGAGTTTGACATGAGAAGCAAACATGGCATACATACGATTATGTGGAGTGGGCATGGCAACAGTTATTACCAGAGTTTGTATCTGGGACTATTAGAAGCTATCGAACGTTTCTGCGGCCTGATGCCGCGCAGCAAGGTCTCAACTGTCTACGATAGCTATGAGCATCTCTCACCTATGGCTCTCGACCCACGCACCTGCGGCTTATACCGGCCAGAGTTTTACCAGATGACCTCTGAGTATCTGCCTTTTTCGCCTGAAATGCAGCTTTCATGGGTGTGGGGCTATTCTTTTCAACGAGCTCGCCCCATTTTAGTGCCCGAGCAGCTTGCTTATTACATGAATCATCTCCATCTGAAGACCAACTTTGTTCAAGGGTGCTCAAGCGGTTGTGCCACCGGTTCCTGCCTTGAAGAAGCTATTCTCTATGGCTTAATCGAGTTGATCGAGCGTGATGCCTTTCTCATGACCTGGTATGCGCGACTTGCTCCTCCGAAAATCGACCCCCAGAGTAGCCATAGCCTGGAGACCTTAAGCGCGCTGGAGGGTATAGAAAAATTAGGCTACGAACTTCACCTGTTCGATACACGTTACGATATTCGCATCCCATCGATCCTGGCCGTTGCAAAACGGAAGGAACCAGGGCTAGCAAATCTTTTGGTGGCAGCCGGAGCAGGGCTGAACCCAGAAGATGCCATTCGTGGCGCGCTCTGCGAGCTTACTTGCTATGTTCCTGACACGTTGCTGCGTATAGAAAGCAAGCTCGCGCAGATACAAGCAATGGTACAAGACTTTTCGAAAGTGACGGCATTAGAACACCATTCTCTCCTCTTTACAGCGCCAGAAATGGCGTCATACGTCGATTTCCTCTATCAAAATCCTACGAGTTGTTCCATAGAGGAAGCATATCGTGATTGGCAAGTTTTCTGGCCACGTCACCAGGATTTGCGCGATGACCTGATGGCCTGCATTGGGATGATGATGCAACTGGGGATGGATGTTATTGTGGTGGATCAAACGAGCAATGAACAGGCTCGCTCCGGGCTTAAAACGGTTTGCGTGCTTGTGCCAGGACTTCTGCCAATAGACTTTGGGTGGAAAAAGGAACGTGTTTTTGGCCTGCCGCGTCTCCGCACAGTGCCGCGAACGGCAGGCCATCGAGAGGATGATTTTGAGCCTGATATGCAGAACATCGTACCCCATCCTTTCCCATAGGTGCTTTTAATCTTCCTGAGTTATGGGTTTTCTCGACGCATCAATCCTTGCTGCCAGGCAAATGCTGCTGCCTGTGTGCGGTCAAGCATATGTAGCTTGCTTAGAATGTTACTGACGTGAACCTTCACCGTTTTTTCACTGATCACCAATTTAGTGGCGATAGCGGCATTGGACAATCCGCTCGCAATGAGACGCAGGACTTCTAGCTCGCGCGTGCTGAGTTCCGAGAAAAGGCTGGGAATCTCCTTGTATTCGTGGTGCAATTCCTGAACAACCCGTGCCGCGACCCGTGGATGTAAAACCGACTCGCCCCTCGCCGCTTTGCGAATCGTCTCGGCCAGTTCGTTAATACTCACATCTTTTAAGATATACGAAAGAGCTCCTGCTCGTAGAGCCGGAAAGATGTATTCGTCCTCATCATAGGAGGTGAGGACGATTACCTGAGTATGTGGGCTAACCCGCTTGACCTGCCGGGTCGCCTCTACGCCGTCTATGCCCGACATGACCAGGTCCATGAGGACGATATCGGGAACTAGCTCGGCAACCAGGTGTACAGTAGCCTCACCTGAATCGGCCTCACCTATAATCGAGAAGTCGGGGTGTACTTCTAAAAAGGTACGGATACCCTGCCGGACGAGGGTATGGTCGTCGGCGATTAGAATCGTAATCTGTTCCATCCTGGCTCAATACCAGGCGCCGGCCTCAGAACACTACTCTAGTATGATCGGCCGGCACCCCTCTCCTTTCTTGCTCTCACTAAACTCTCTGGCACAATAAGCAAAGACCCGCGTTCCTTTCCCAGGCTGGCTCTCTATCTTTACATCGCCATCCAAAGCCTGCATCCGTTCCTGCATTGAGAAAAGACCGATACCCTTTCTCTCGGCCGCTGTAGCATCGAAGCCCTGACCATTGTCGATGATCGAGAGAGTAACTCGATCCGCCTCATTTACCAGTCGCACCTGGACAGAGGTGGCTTGACTGTGACGCGCTACATTCGAGAGTGCTTCTTGCGCTACGCGAAATAAGGCTTCCTCCACAAGTACAGGGAGCGCCTGCTCGCTTTCAATAGAGAGCGAGGCCTGAATACCGGTTTGACGTTCCCACTGCTCAATCAACTCTTGCAAGGCAGGCCTGAGTCCTCTCCCTTCCAGCGCGATTGGGCGTAGCTCATGGATCAATGTTTTCAGTTCTTCCTGCACATACTGTAGAACATGTTCGGCTTCCACGAGGCGATGTTGAGCTCCGGTTATATCCGGTTCATTATCCAGCAATAGTTTTGCTGTTCCGACCTGCAAGGCAATGACAAAAATATGTTGTTTAACGCTGTCATGCAAGTCGCGTGCCAATCGATTGCGTTCTTCGACGATAGCAAGTTTCTGGCGAGTTTGCAAAAGGTTCTGTAGCTGCTCGGCCATGCGATTCAGCTTGCGAGATAATTGTCCAAGTTCGTCGCGCGAGTCATCCTGTACAAAAGTTGAAAAATCGCCCTGGCTCCAATTGTCGGCAGCGACAGCCAGGGTATTGAAACGGCGGGTAATGGTGCGAGCGGTGAAAAAACCGCTGATCATGCCAATGACAACCGCAAAGAAGGTGTAAGCGCCCGCAGTGATGAAGATATAGGCCGAGTCGTAGCCGAGCCAGTACTTTGCTTCTTGCATATAGACGTTAGGCCCGGTATCGTCGATAAGAGCACCATCAACCCTGCTGTTATCTCCCCTGATCGGGACCATGGCGATAACTGCGCCATTCGAGCTTTTGCTCACCATACCCTGGTTATCGCCTTTGCCTGCTAATACTTGTCGCAGGTTTGCCGCAGCCTCCGATGGGAGAAGTGGCTCCAGTAGAATGCCTGATGATATGATTTTGTCATTGCTGGAAACAATCACTCGTCCATCCTTATCCACAATGACGCGAAACTCAGGTTGATATCCAGAAGGATTGCCTATTGGATGCTTCAACCACAATGCTAAAGCTTGCTGATCAGGCATGCCATTATGCGCAAAGAAGGGACTGAGCTGAGGCTGGTATTGTTGCAGGCCATAGAGTACCAGTGAGGGGACGAAGAAGAGTTCAATGATGACAAGTGTCACTACGAATAGCAGAAATTCAATGACGAGCAGCACAATCGGTGTAAGGAGAACATACGAAAACATCAACTTCCATTGCAGTCGTTGGAAAGATATGAAGTTGAGGTGCATATGATTAACTCCTTCGACTGTGTGGGATAGCCCTCTTCAGTTATCTACAGTATAACAGGTTTTTTAGCTCAGGAGGAAGTGGTTACTCTTGTTTATCGCAAAGCATGCTAGATGATAAACAAGAGTAACACGTGATTGTCATGCCGTGAAATGCAGGATGTAGCTACCTGGTCACCATTCATTCAATGAATCGCTTTCCTCATTTTGAATGTTTCTTTGCGATACAGCGTGGTCTCCTTGAAGAGGTGCGGTGAGCAGGTAGCCGATATCGCGTACAAGCGAGACTTTTAAATCGGGATGTAACTTACTGAGCTTAGCACGAATATGGCACATCGCTCGATAGACTGGTTTAAGCTCGCGCCGCAGTTCCTCGGTTCCTAGCCGGCGCGCATCCTGAAGGCGCCTGCGGCACTCTTCAACCGATAGGCAGGTGATACTGGCCAGCAGCATTTCATGGGGCGCATAATAGGGATAATTGTGCAGCAGGACGAGCAGCAGGAGCCATTCGTTGCGGGTAAATTGTTGCTGCGTAAGAATGGTGAGTGGTTGCTCGTGTAGCAGGCTGGCGATGCGGGTCTCCATATTAACATGCAGACTGCAATCTTTGTGGAGCAGGCGATATATGCTCTCGCAATAGGCAACAGACTCACCAGGGGACGCGGTACCGATGTCATGGGTATACATATGAGAGCGCCTATCCTTTCTAGTCTGATTGATGGAAGAGATAGCAACTAACTTAGTTTGACAAATTTTGACGCTCGAAGATCCAGAGCGAGATGCCGAGTAAAACCAGAGTATACACTGCGATGCATGTAGCAGCAATGGCCGGGCTAAGGTGATCAGTGGAAAGGAGGGTAGGTGTGGAAAGATGAGCCGCCGCGTAATTTTGCTGGTTCATCGTATTGGCAAGCCCGGCAGGAAGAAATTGTGCTGCCTGCGCATAGCCCTTGCCAAGCAGAGGCAGTAGAGCAGTAAGAGGAAGTTCTACTGCCAGCATGAACAGCACTACTCCGCTGATAGCAACTGCCGCTGAGCGGCTTACCACGACAAGCAGAAAAGTCAACGCGACATAGGGCAGCAGCCCATAACAGGTACGCAGGTAGCTGAGCAGGAGTTGGGCAACGTCGAGAACATTGTGATCAGCACTGCTATGAAGTTGGAAGGTAAGTAATAAGGAGACCAGACCACCTGTAAGGAGGAAGGCCAGTGTAACCAGTAGGACGAGTACCAATGCTGTCACAAATTTGGCAAGCACAAGGAGAGGGCGTGAGATACCATGGCCTAGCCAGAGTTGCATAGTGCGCCATGAGTATTCCTGAGCGTTTACTAGCCCTACTACTACAGCCAGCAGATAAGCAGCGTAACCATAGCCTGGCGAATAGCCGTTAGCAAAGGCCAATGCGCTGGTGAATCCGCCAGGCCAGACCCAGTAACCGGAGAAGGATACGCTCCGGTCGACGTTGAAGAAAGCAATAAAAGCAATGATCATGGGCAAAATTGCTATGGTCAGGCCGATCCAGAGTAGACGGCGTTTAAAAACTTTGTCGCTTTCCATATGTAGGATATGCCAGAACATGTTATCCTCCTAGCTTGTTATGTAGATACTTCTCTTTGGATACTGTTCTAAATTCTTTACCGTGTCAGTTCCAGGAAGACGCTCTCTAAATCAGGGTGATTGACTCTCACTTCCTGGGGTGTTAGACCGCGAGCTACCAGGAAAGACATTACTTGCTCGCTAGAAACGCCTTGCACTTCAATAAAAGAGGCGTTGGACTGTATATGCCTGACGTCGGGAAGATCCCGAAGGGCCTGGAGCGTCTGCTGCGGAAGCGCAGTACGCACCTGAACAATTGTTTGTTTAGGCAGCAGGTCGGTAACCTTACCTTGAGCAATAATTTGACCGCGTTGAATTACAGCTACACGATCACACAGCAATTCCATTTCATGCAGTAAATGGCTGCTAAGAAAAATTGTCACACCTTGTTCCGACAATCGGCGCAGAAGCAAACGTACCTCTTGCATACCCGCCGGGTCCATACCATTTGTTGGTTCGTCCAGGATCAATAGCTCAGGTTTATTAAATAACGCCAGAGCCAGGCCTAGCCGCTGTTTCATACCTGATGAGAAGGTCCGTACCGGGCGGTTTGTGGTCTCTCGCAGATCTACCAGTTCCAGCACCTCCTCGATGCGCTGCTGAGCTGGTATCTCAGGATAGAGGTAAGCAAGTAGTTGAAGGTTTCTGCGTGCGGAAAAGGAAAGCATCAGTTCAGGACTGCCTACCATTGTACCTACACGTCGCAAGACGGCAGTATGTTGAGGAGTTACCTCTTTGCCTAAGATTGTGATTGTACCGGCAGTGACATAGGTTAGACCAAGCAGCAAGTTGATGGTTGTCGTTTTGCCTGCTCCGTTTGGCCCCAGGAAACCGAAAATTTCATTCCTTTGGACGTCCAGGGACACGTCTTCTACAGCTCTCACTGAGCCAAAGTATTTTTTCAGATGGTTGGCGTGCAGCACAGAAGTTGCCTCCATAAATTCTCCTTTGCTATAAAGAAAGTCTTAACATCTGATTCAAGCGCATCATCGACTACTCAAAGGATATACCAGCAAGGTTTGTTTTCATTAGTCTTAAAGGTGTATTTTTCTAAGTCGCAAGATGTATTAAGTCCGCAGCAGTATTTTTCTGGCAATTGGTGGTGGGTGTTGCGGGAAATTAACAAATGGGAACACTAATACCAATTCGCACTCAGTCATATAAAGAACGGTGGCTCTCTCGTTTTCATAATTCTCACATCCATGAGATGAATGTATTGAGATTAAAGGGCACTTTCCAAGCAAACTTGGAGTAAAATAGTTTATACTTGTCACAAGCTTGCGCTGTTTGCTGTTTCTTCATCAAGCACGGAACTCAGCGCAGTGAATTCCAACAGAGTACCAGCGTGTGTTCATTGTTGGAGCCTCGGTCATAGCCGGTGTTGGGTGCTGGGTGCATGAAATAAAGGCTTTTGGGATACTTTTGTCTTCACACTTGATCAGCTTTTTGGAAGAACAATCATTTTCCCGCAAAATGAGCACTGTAGGACCGGTTGATCTGTTCGTCTCCTGACATACTCAGGACAAGGTACTGTTGCCATCGAAACAGAGATAATGCGGCCTGTGCTGGAAAAGACCTGGTTGGATACAGACAACAGCATGTCTTCACATACGTATGCTCGTATCTAGCCAGAGCTTCGGATTAGGAATCTCCCTTACAATTTCTAGATTGCCTGGAAAGGAAGAGTGAAATGAGACGTTTCTGTACCGTAGGTTCCTGGTGGAGAAGTATGCTGCCTCCACTGCATTTGGGAATGGTAATTTTGACTGCCTGGATACTTTTCACTACTTTACCTGTTTCGGCCAAAAGCTCCATTTCTGAGATGGGCGAAGTTCGCGCGGCCTGTCCACGTGGTTATCAAGCAGGTTACCTCAGTACCTTTCATGGTGAACTGGTGGATGCGTCAGCAGGATGCCGGGTAACACTCACAGGGGTGAACTGGTTCGGGTTTGAGACCGGTACTTTTGCCCCGCATGGGCTATGGGCGCGCAACTGGCAAGATATGCTCAAGCAGATTGCCCAGACCGGCTTTAACACCATTCGCTTGCCATACACCAATCAGCTTTTCGACCCGGGCAGCGTGCCGAATGGGATCAACTACCAGCTGAACCCTGACCTGAAAGGGTTGAAAGGACTGGCGCTGATGGATCGAATTATCCAGGGTGCCCATAACGATGGCTTGAAGGTGATTCTCGACCGTCATGATCCCACCGCCGACCAGCGCCCGTCGTTATGGTATACCGACCACATGTCCCAGGCGCAGTGGATCCAGGACTGGGTGATGCTGGCAAAACACTATAAAGGAAACACGACCGTCATTGGGGCAGACCTGGACAACGAACCGCATAGCCCGGCTACCTGGGGCGATGGCAACCCCAGCACCGATTGGCGAATGGCCGCTGAAAAGGCCGGCAACGCCATTCTCGCCGTCAATTCGCAGTGGCTCATTATCGTCGAGGGAATCGATCAATACCAAAACGACTCCTACTGGTGGGGTGGAAACCTCGAAGGGGCAGCGAAGTACCCGGTGCGCCTGTCGGAATCGGACAAGCTGGTCTATTCGGCTCATGATTACGGCCCCAGTGTCTACAATCAGCCGTGGTTCCAGGCTCCCAAGCCATCGGACCTCGTCAATACGCTACCTGCGGTCTGGGAGAAGCATTGGGCCTATTTGCAACAGGATGGCATTGCCCCCGTATTCGTAGGGGAGTTCGGCGGACCGTCGATGGGCCAGGATACCGAGGGAGTGTGGCAACGCACGCTGGTCTCATTCCTCAAAAAGAACGATATCAGCTACACTTACTGGGCATGGAATCCAAACTCAGGAGATACCGGCGGCATCCTCAACAACGACTGGACCACGATTAATCAGAGCAAGGTCAATGTGTTAAAGGCCTATCAATGGCCTCTACTGGATAAGCCGCAATCCCCAAGCTCAAGCAATCCCTGCGGAAATGCTAGCGCAATTCAGAACGCCTATCAGTGGCCGCTGTCGTAGGAAACGGAGTGGTTCAGGCCCTGTCATGCTGAGCGCAGGAGCCGAATCCCTGAGTGGAGCGAACGGGGAAGAATCTGCACCCATGGCCCCAGGGATTCGGCTCCTGCGCTCAGCATGACGTGGTCGCCCTTGAGTCAGGGTTGGTGTTGCAAACGTAGTAAAGGCATTACGCAGTCGTCGCTCCTCCGGGTGGTTGAGCCACAGTCAGAGTAAAATCGTAAGACTGCAGAAGCGCCGGTTCTGGTTGATTATCCAGTTTGCCAATGACTGAGACTGTTGCCAGATTGGTAGAGGGGTTCAGAGATTGGACAATGACCACATTGACCTTCAAATCAATAGAGTTTCCATCATCCAGGCTGCCCTGACCTGGCGTTACCTGTAACCAGCTATTTTCATTGTACCTTGTATAGAAATCCAGCCGATGCCCACTTTTGTTCGTGATCGTTATGATCTGAGACGAGGGTCGTAAACTGCCCTGCTCGCACAGAAATCTAAGCCCTGTACTCGTTACCGCAACCTGGCTTAAGCCATTTTGCACGCTCAATATCACCTGTACATCCTGCGCCGCCACATTCCTGCCCGTTACACGCACGATGTCAATGTATTGACCATTCTGCAAACCGGCTGTATGCGTTGTCAGGGTGAACGAACCTGTTTTATCCGGCGCGACTATTCCTCTTACCGGTGAAACTGCCAGCCATGAGAAATTATTTAGTTGAGTTGCCTGCCACTGCAGGTTGGCTGAACCCGGATTGCTGATTTTCACCACCTGCGTCGCATCATTGATAATGTTTACCTCGTTATTGCTTAATCGCATAGCAGGGCAGATACCTAAAAAACAGGGATTTGTAACTCGCATACATCCCAGAGCACTCCCCAATAGAAGTAGAAGCAGCAATAATACCGGCACTATGATCGGCGCCAGTTTTCTCCCTCTTTTTGCGCGCCTCGGTGTACTCCTGATCATAGGCGCCCGGCTCGGCTTCGGTTCTTCAGCATCTGTTTGTGCTCTGGTAGCATCCTCCAGCGCTTCCCGGTATGCGCGTGCGAAGGTGAGCATGTCCTCGTAACGTTCAGCGGGTTCCTTCACAAGCGCGCGCAGGATCACAGCCTCGACTTGTGGAGGGATGAGTGGGTTAAACTCACGGAAAGAAGGCGGCGACGTTTGCAGGTGACCAAGCATGATCGCATACAAGCTACCTGTGAAAGGAGGGCGCCCTGTGAGCAACTGGTAGCAGGTTACCGCCAACGCATATTGGTCGCTGGCGGCGCGTGGCTGCTCCAGCCATTGCTCTGGAGCCGTATAGAGAGGGGTGCCTACGTAGGTATGCAACGAGGCATGCGTACAACCCTCTAAGAACGTTGAGGCACCAAAATCGGCCAGCATGATGCGATTTTCGCTATCCAGCAATAAATTAGCCGGTTTCACATCCAGGTGAATGATCCCGTGTTCATGTGCATATTGCAGGGCAGCCGCGGCACCCTCTACATAGGGCAATAATTGCTGAGGGGTCATCACGGATGGCTTGCCAGGGTTTGACACTATGGATGTACCTGCTGCTTCATCTTGCCCGAGTTCTACCGCAAACTGCTCATCTACCTCCGGCATCGCTATGGTTTCCCGGGAGATACTACTCTGGCAGAAAACCGGCATCTCGACAGGCAGGGCCGCCGGTAGGATGGACCTATCCTGGGAAGTCGACCGGCAATAATTTTGCAGAGAACCGTGTGCCGCAAACTTCATCACAAGATAGCAGCGCCCATCCTCGATCATCCCTACGCGCAAGACCGGCAAAATGTTCGGGTGATCCAGGACGGCGATTGTACTCACTTCGCGCGCAAAGAGGTCGGTCGATGTACCCTCAGCAACACATTCGTGCATAACCTTAATTGCCACTCGCCTGTTTAATGGCGGCAGTTGTTCAGCCTCATATACATCGCCAAAGGTACCGGAGCCGATCCACCTGATCACACGACAATCACCGAGCAGCGCTCCTTGTAGTAAATATTTACAGACCTGGCAGGTCACATGTTCTCCTACAGCGACCGGCATCAGGCGCGTGGAGGCGCCGGATGGAGCCATATTGGAGCTGCCTGATGATGAAATAATTGGCTCTCTATTCTCGTGTGGATTTTTAGGATGTAAACAATATCTCATGAATCTCCACAAATATGGCTTACAATAGTTGTTTGCCAGGCATCGTCAACGCTTTTCTGACGGAAAGGCACACAACTTTCCTCCTGAACGAGAGGTCGAGGAGAATCGGGCGCCTGGAAAACTGAGCAAGCTTAAATCACTAGCTTGCTTCTAGATATATATCTCATACACTGATTGTACATGTATCTTAGCAATATCAACAGCTATCTATCCTCATGCTCTTGAGATTCTAGCCTTGAGCTAATAAGGCGTTTTCCAGGTATGCCAGAGATAAAACTGTGTATACTTGTGATTGTCTAAATGGTCTTCCAGGCACCTGGAAGCCCCTATTACTTCTATATGATATTGAAATCGTATTGAAAGGAAGAGTCATATGAGACGTCCCCGCATAGCAGGTACTCAGGCGAGGAGAATATTGCCTCTCTTGATTTTGGGAACACTGATCCTGACTGCTTGTGCGCCTACTGCTACTACCGTTTTGAAAAAAGCCTCTCATACTCCTGCAACAAAAACTTCTACTCCTGTTACAAAGAAGGCCCCCGGGCCGTGCCGGGCAGGTTATCAGGTAGGTTTCCTCAAAACCTTTCACAGTGAACTGGTGGATGCCTCCTCGGGCTGCCAGGTCACGCTCACCGGCGTCAACTGGTTTGGCTTTGAGACCAGTAGTTTTGCCCCGCATGGCTTAGGGATGCGCAACTGGCAAGATATGCTCAAGCAGATGGTCCAGGCGGGCTTCAACACGCTTCGCCTGCCTTTCACCGATCAGCTCTTCGATCCGGGCAGCCAGCCACAGGGAATCAACTACCAACTGAACCCTGATCTCAAGGGCATTCAGGGTCTGGCACTCATGGATAAGATTATAGAGGGCGCTCATACTGTTGGCTTGAAGGTCATCCTGGATCGTCATGATCCCACTGCCGACCAGCGAACTGCCTTGTGGTACACCAATCAGGTGTCTCAGGCGCGGTGGATTCAGGACTGGGTGATGCTGGCAAAACACTATCAGGGAAACACGACCATCATCGGAGCGGACCTGGACAACGAGCCGCATAGCCCGGCTACCTGGGGTAGTGGCAATCCCACTACCGATTGGCGCCTGGCGGCAGAAAAGGCTGGCAATGCCATTCTCGCCGTCAATCCACAGTGGCTCATTATCGTCGAGGGAATCGATGTCTATCAAGGCGATTCCTACTGGTGGGGTGGAAACCTGGAAGGGGCGACGAAATATCCCGTGCGCCTGTCAGAACCGGGCAAACTGGTCTATTCGGCCCATGATTATGGTCCCAGTGTCTATAAGCAGTCGTGGTTCCGTGTCTCCAAACCGGCAGATCTGGCATACACGCTGCCGCCCATCTGGAAGAAATATTGGGCCTATCTGCAACAGGATGGGACGGCCCCACTGTTGATGGGGGAGTTCGGCGGGCCATCGATGGGCCAGGATATCGAGGGTATGTGGCAACGCACGCTGGTATCATTCCTGAAAAAGAACAACATCAGCTACACCTACTGGGCGTGGAATGCGGACTCAGGGGATACTGGCGGCATCCTCAACAACGACTGGACCACGATTAATCAGAGCAAGGTCAATGTGTTGAGCGCCTACCAGTGGCCCTTGTTGGATAAGCCACAATTTAGCTCCAGCAATTCCTCTGGAAGCGCTACTGCGATTCAAAACGCCTATCAATGGCCAACATCGAAGTGAACGAGGTTTTCGTTGTTCTTCGGTGACAATTGGCGGCGCAGGTAAATAATGGGAGCGATGCAGGATGAAAATGTATCGCTCCTTCTACTCTTCTCCTGGCTCGGCTTCCTCGAAATCCAGGCCTTGATAGATGTCGGCGATATCAATCCGTGCATCGATGCTGTTGATCTCAACGACCTCACCGGGACCGTAATGGCGATAGTGCCAGATATCGCTGTCCTGATCGTCGCGCTGCCATATTTCTACATATGGCGCGAACTGGCTTACCAGCACTATTTCATGTATCGTTGGACATGCCTGGTAGGCTTTGAACTTCACGCCGCGGTCACGAGCCTCAGTACTGGGTGATAATATTTCAAAAACAACTCGCGGTGATTCAATCAGGGTGTTTTCTGGACGCCGATCACCAGTGCTGCAAGAAACAGTTGCATCAGGGTAGGCATAGTGTTTCTTGTTATTTTTTTTCGTCCCCAGAAGTACCTGTACATCCACCCCGAAAGCTCGACAAGGTCCTGAACGAAGCCGGACATCCAGGGCATAACCAATATTGCAGGTGATGCGATGATGGGCAACGCTGTCTCCACTCATGAGATAGGCCATGCCATCGAGATATTCATATCTGCGATCAGGCGAGAGTTGTTCGAGTTCGTGAAACGCTGTCTCTGGCATTGCTCCACCCCTGCGCGGCCAGTTCCAGGCTGATCCTGCTGATTTCGGGTTGGTTGCCATAGAAAATACCTGCCTCTTCTCATTGTGTATGAAACTACTGAACGAGCACAGCCGTTGTCATTCTTCTGTGCTCACTATACCTCTTCTCATATCAAAAGATAATGGTAGAGTATTATCTCTTGCTCTTTTCTCTTGTTGTTAATCCTCGCTGCTGGTATACTGAAAATACCTATTTGATCAACGCCTTAACAGTGTAATGGAGCGAACTATGACAGTAGATATCAGCGACATCGAAGATATCATCGCACGCGAAAATACCTGGCGACAGACGCAGGCCATCAATTTGATTGCCAGCGAGAACACTCCTAGCGAGGCCGTGCGCCGCGTCCAGGTTTCCGACTTTATGGGCCGCTACGCCGAAGGGCATCCCAATGAGGGCGATAAAATCAATCGTTATTATCAGGGGACGCGCTACATTGATGAGATCGAGCGCATGGCGACACGCGAGATTCTTGATCTTTTTGACGTGAAGCAGGCCGATGTACGTCCCATCAGCGGCAATGCGGCCAACACCGCTATAGCGCTGGCATGGCTGCGCGGCGGTGATACCGTCGTCGCCAACTCGACCGATGCTGGTGGGCATATCAGTCATGGGCCGGTGGGTGTCTTTGGCAGGCGCATTCAGAGCCGCGGCCAATCGCTCAAACTTGGTGGTTCAAATTCCATCCACCTGCATTATTTGCCCTTGACCCCCGATCATTATCATGTTGATGCTCAGAAAACCATCGAGTTGATCGACCAGGTAGCGCCACAGCTTGTCGTCATGGGCAAGAGCCTCTTCCTCTTCCCCGAGCCGGTTTCCGAGGTTGCCGCCTTTTGTAAGACGAAAGATATTCCCTTGCTCTATGACGGCGCGCACGTTCTTGGATTGATCGCGGGCGGTGAATTTCAGTCCCCGTTGCATGAGGGCGCGACCTGGATGACGGGCAGCACCCATAAGACATTCCCAGGCCCGCAGCGCGGCATCATTCTGGGCAACCTGGATGCGGAAGGCGAAAAGAAATACTGGCCTGCTGCCGATCGCGGCGTCTTTCCCGGCTCGTCCAGCAACCATCACCTCAATACCCTACCGGCCCTGGTTGTAGCTACACGCGAAATGAAAAAGTACGGGCGTGAATATGCCTCGCAAATTGTACGCAATGCTCAGGCCCTTGGTCGTAGCCTCGATGAACTCGGAACAGCGGTCGAGGCGCGTGATTCTGGCTATACCAGGAGCCATATGATTGCCGTGAATGTCGCGCAGCAGGGGGGCGGCGTCGAGGTCGCCAAACGCCTGGAAGCGAACGATATCATTGTGAACTACAATATGGTTCCCGGTGATACTGACCCGCGCAATCCTTCTGGACTGCGCATCGGCGTGCAGGAGATGACGCGCTTTGGCATGGATGAACGCGCTATGGGCGAACTTGCTCAACTGATGCACGATGCCATCCGTGGGAAAAATGTGAAATCGCAGGTCAATGCGCTGCGCGGGCGCTACCTCGAGATGAAGTATAGCTAAAAGGAAGCCGGTGATTACCCATAATTCTAGTCTGTTAGACCTGAAGTGAAGTAGCTTGTTACAATTTAGTTCTCCAGGCGTTTTATCAGCAAGAGAAGCTAAATTGTGAAGTCGTTTCAGGTGTGGGTAATCACTTCCCTGCTCTTTCCTGAACTTTTGGGGGCAAAGTCTGGTATGCGCATGAGAACGATGTTGGGGCATATGCTATGTCCACGTGGTTTTCATTTCATACTTCCAGTCTTGTCCATCATCTCACTGCTTTTGACTTCGTGTATGCAAACCGGCGCTTCGATTCCCAAAGCGCCTTCGCCTTCGCCTTCGCCCACGATGATGAAAACGAGTACACCGATTCCCAAACTTCAGTCGCCCTCGATCTACTATGGTGCGTTCGTGCATGTTGGCCCCGCCGGTAGTGGCCTGCCGGATTTTGCCACGCTTGATACATTCGAACATGATGCAAAAAAACGTGTGGCGCTCTATATGTGGTTTCAGAGGTGGGATAATACCTATAACTCTGCCGCTTTTAACGTGAGTTGGATGAATACGACGCGCAGCCGCGGCTCCATTCCGGTGGTCACGTGGACACCACATCTTCCTGATACCAGCCAGTATACGACCGTGTCTGGTAAAACGATTAATACCCATTCCTTAGAACGTATTATTGGTGGGGAGTTCGATAGCTATATCAGGCAATGGGCTGAGGCGGCCAAAGCATGGGGTCATCCTTTTTTCTTGCGGTTCGCCCATGAGATGAACGGCCAGTGGCAGCCGTGGTCAGAACAGAAAAATGGCAACCAGGCAGGGCTATTTGTAAAAATGTGGCGTCATGTCCATGATATCTTTACATCTGTAGGCGCAACCAATGTTAGCTGGGTCTGGGCACCCTACGCCTTTGATAATCAGACCAGCCTGCTCAAGGAACTCTATCCTGGAGATGCCTACGTGGACTGGGTTGGCATGGATGCATATAACGGCACCGAGGGCACGTGGCAGACATTTACTGTTGATGTGAAAGGATGCTATACCTCGCTCACCAGCTTCACGACCAAACCAATTATGATTGCTGAAATGGCCTCTCAGGAGCAATCGGGCAATAAAGCAGCCTGGATCACCGATGCCTTCACCGTTCAGTTGCCGCATAATTATCCCAGTATCAAAGCCTTCGTCTGGTTTAACACCGATAAAGAGAGGGATTGGAGGATTGAATCTTCACCGGCAGCGCAAAATGCATTCGCTGCTGCCATGCAATCACCCGTCTATGCCACGAATCACTACGGCAATCTGAACATTTCTCCGATTCCTATCCCTGAAGATGCAGGGTCAGATTCTTCGCTGCGCTCAGAATGACACGCCCCGCGGGGACATGTCATTCTGAGCGCAGCGAAGAATCTGACCCTGCCGGGAACGAACAGAAGATTTTCGTTTCTAACGCAGGATAATTCATGCCCGTATGGTGTTGATATATCCCGTCAGGTGATCAACCGCGCGATAGATATGCACCGGATCATCGTAGAGTTTGCTTAACATAACTGCGCCCTCAATGGTGGCGATGATGACTGAAGCGAGTGTATCGACGTCGGTTTCAGGGCCTATTTCACCGGCCGCAATACCACGCGATACGGTCTTATGAATCCACCTGCGCCAGCGTGTCATAGCCCAACGTGCTCGTCCGGCTAAAGCCGGGTGGGCATCATCAGATTCGACAGCGGTATTTAAGACCGGACATCCGCCGGGTAATGTAGGGTTGTCGATTAAGCGGCAATACGCGGCCAGCATTGCGAGCAAGCGATCAACAGCGTTAACCTTGCCTACCAGTTCCTCTTCAACGGATTGCCATACTACTTTGCAGGCATACTCAAACGCCTCTATCGCAAGCTCATCCTTGCCCCGAAAGTGATTATAGATGCCGCCTTTTTCCAGACCTGTCTCGCGCATCAGGTCTGAAAGGGAGGTGCCGAAATATCCCTGCTGATTGAATAACTCCGCCGCCCGCTCCAAAATCATCTCGCGCGTCTGCTCACCTTTACGCATATCCTCTCCTCTCTCAACACAGACCGATCAGTCTTAAATGAAACTATAACAAACCCGAATCAGTATGTCAAGCAAGAGGATTCGGACTTTCATCCTTTAGCATGATGTTGGAATTGGGCCGTTTCTCCATATAGTATTGCTGTGTTTGTCTGAAGACATTCTTTTTGCTACAACTAGCATAGAGTGATACACCTTAGATGCTCAGTTCATAGCGATGCAGAGAGGAGGTTCAGGTTGCAGCACGATAGAGGGCCTGAAATAGTGCGTTCCGCCAGAATTGCGGCACTTATTGCTATTCTTGTGGCAGCGGTGCTGATTCTTTTGATTTATATTGGCTCGCGTGGGCTGCGAGACTTCGACGCGGCCTTGATCGGCTATGCTGTAGCGGTTCTGTTTGCCCTTGTGGCTCTGACCTATCGTTACACGCTCTGGATTGGCCGTCCTCCAACCTGGCGCTACTTTCGCGCCGGCTGGGCAAATTTTCTCTCCTGGCGTAACTTCCGGCGCTACACGTTGCTTATTCCAAAGGCCTGGTGGACAGATATCTTCGGGCAGACCTTCATCTTGAAGCGAAGCCTGCAGCGCTGGATTATGCACATGTGCATCTTCTGGGGCGTCATTCTATCGCTAGCTATCACGATCCCGCTCACATTCGGTTGGCTTCACTTCACGTTGATGCCGCATGGTGGATACGAGGTCTGGTTCTTTGGTCTGCCGCTTTTTACCTTTCCGATCAACTCTGCGATAGGCTTTGTTATCTTCCATGGGCTGGATTTTACCGCTGCACTGCTCCTGATCGGATTGGGGATTGCCTTATGGCGGCGGGTTACTGACGCTGGATTGCTTGCTATTCAGCGTTTCGGATTTGACCTCGTACCAATAGCCTTGCTTGTGGCGATTGCGATTACCGGATTAGCGCTCACGGCTTCATCCACATTATGGGGAGGCAGGTATTACTGGTTCCTTTCGCTCGTACATGAAGCGGTGGTGGTGGTCTGGCTGCTCTCGATTCCGTTTGGCAAGTTTTTTCATATTATCGAGCGACCGGCCAGTATCGGTGTCACGTTGTATCAAACGGTCAACCAGGATGTGGAGCATTACGGCAAGCAGCCACAGACGGGTCATTGCAAACGCTGCGGTCAGCAGTTTCCATCCGAGCAGTTCATCAAAGATCTCGAAGGCGTTCTGGGCGATTTAGGTCAGCGCTACGACCTGGGAGGAGATCGCGGTTTACTTCAGGATTATTGTCCAACGTGCAAGCGTGTGCTGCGTGGTCAGGCATACTATCAATTGATGGGCAAGAGGTTTCTCTAGAAGGATTCAGAAATGTCAGTCAATAAAGATTTTTTTCAACCCGATCGCGCTTTCAACTACGATTTCGAGTCCGCCGGGAAACCTGCCACCGGTTGGAGAGCCGCGGATCGTGTGCCTGAGGCGCTTGTGCCAACTCATTGCGCTTTCTGTGGCGTGCAGTGTGGCATGAACCTTCGCGTATTGGATGGGCAGGTTATTGGCGTGGAACCGCGGGATTTTCCACATAATCGCGGCTCGCTCTGTCCGAAAGGAGTTGTGGCATACCAGCAGGTCAACCATCCTGATCGCCTGCGCTATCCCATGATTCGACGAGGTGGGAAAGGCGGTCGGCTGGAGCGTGCCAGCTGGGATGAGGCCCTGGACTACATCGTGAGCCGCTGGCAGCAGATTCAGGCTGAACATGGCAAAGATGCCGTAGCCATCTATAGCGGCTCTTCGATGACGAATGAAAAATGCTATATCATGGGCAAATTCGCGCGTGTAGGTCTCGGTACGCGGCACGTGGACTACAATGGTCGCCTCTGCATGTCGTCGGCAGCGGTCGCGTATGCTAAAGCCTTTGGTATTGATCGCGCTCCCTTGCCGATGACTGATATTCCTCTGACGGATTGCATGCTGGCCGTTGGCGTGAATGTTGGCGAGTGTTTCCCAATCATGATGCAATGGATGTGGCGCGCGCGTGATAAAGGTGCCAGCCTGATCGTCATTGATCCGCGCGAGACGCCTCTGGCACGTACCGCCGACCTCTGGCTACCTGTGCGCCCGGGCACTGATATCGCCGTTCTCAATGCCATACTCCGGCAGCTTATTGCCGATGGGATGATTGACGAGGAGTACCTGCGCACGCGCACGAATGGATGGGAAGAGGTACGCGCATCAGTTGAACCGTTTACGCTGGAGTTCGCGGAGAAGCATTCGGGAGTGCCTGCGAAAAACATTCTAGCGGCGGCGCGCCTCTACGGTCGAGCCGAGCGTTCGCTGGTTATGCACGCGCGAGGGATTGAGCATAGCACGCACGGTGTAAACAATTGCCTGGCCTGTATCAATCTTGCCCTGGCACGCGGGCAGCTCGGCAAGCCTGGCAGTGGTTGCATGATGGTGACGGGTCAGGGCAATGGTCAGGGTGGGCGCGAGGTCGGTCAGAAAGCCAATCAACTTCCCGGTTACCGGCATATCGATGTGCCGGAGGATCGCGAGTACATAGCCAATGTCTGGGGCATACCGGTCGATGAGTTGCCCTGGGAGGGAGCAGCCGCGACCGAGATGATTCACCTGATGGCGGATGGCGAGATTCGCAGTTGCATGATAGTGTGTTCGAACCCTATGGTGTCGTTGCCGGATAACCGCGTGGTGCAACAGGCCCTGGAACGTGTTGATCCACTGATAGTGGTTGATTTCTTTCTCTCGGAAACTGCTGAGCTTGCCGATGTCATTCTCCCAGGCAGTGTATGGTGCGAAGATGAAGGTACAACCACCAACCTTGAGGGCCGCGTCATCAAGATCAATCAAGCAGCAGAGCCTGCCGGTGAATCCTTGCAGGATTGGAAGATCGTGACCGAACTGGCCAAACGACTTGGTCGTGGCAAGTTCTTCCCGTTTGAGTCAGCTCGGGATATCTGGAATGAATACCGCGTCGCTTCTAAAGGAGGTGTCTCTGATTATTACGGCATTACCTGGGAGAAAATAGACGAGCAGGGCGGCGTCTTCTGGCCCTGCCCATCGCTCGATCACCCTGGCACGCCGCGGCTCTTTACTGAGCGTTTTGGTCACCCGGATGGCAAGGCCAGGATGTTCCCCATTCCCTATGCGCCTCCTGCCGAAGAACCTGGAGAGAATTACCCATTCCGTCTCACCACCGGGCGCGTCGTCTACCATTACCTGAGTGGCAATCAGACCCGGCGGCTGGGTTTCCTGAACGATCAAGCGCCCGAGCCATGGGTAGAGATTCATCCGCAGGCTGCCGCAAAACTAGGGATTGTCAATGATGAAATCGTGCGTGTGCGTACGCCACGCTTTGCGATGGAAGTGAAAGCCCTCGTTGTACCGACCATCCGGCCGGACACGCTCTTCATTCCCTATCATTATGGGCACGAACGCTCGGTCAACCAGCTCACCAATCCTGCCGTTGAGCCAAACGTGAAGATCCCAGAATATAAGGCCTGCGCGGCAACCGTAGAGAAGCTAAATGCACCGGCCGTTTCACCTGGAACCGATGGAGTCATTGAGAACTTTACGCCGGAAAACGCGCCCAAGATGTTCCCGTACACGGTTGGGGAAACGAAGGATCAGCCGGCAAAAGATGCGAAGACTTTCTAAATTCATGGCATGAGGGATGTAGGGAGAGCGCCTTGTGCCTGTCCTGGAAGGCTGAAAGGAGGAAAAAATTGGCAGTCAAAACGTTGTTTGTTGATCCTTCTCGCTGCATCGGTTGCCGGGCATGCGAGGCCGCCTGCCGCGAATGCGATTCACACAAGGGTGAAAGCATGGTGATGGTCGATTTCGTGAACCGCGAGGTCAGTGTAGCCACACAGCCAACCGTTTGTATGCACTGTGAGGACCCGCTGGCTCCCTGCGCCCAGGTCTGTCCGGTTATGGCTATTCTCATCACACCTGAGGGTGTTGTGCAGCAGGCGGAGCCATCGCGTTGTATCGGTTGTCGCAACTGTGTGTATGCCTGTCCCTTTGGCGTACCCAAGTTTGACGTGCAGGCTCGCCTGATGAAAAAGTGCAATCTCTGCTACGACCGTACCAGTCAGGACCTCAAACCCTGGTGCGCGCAGGCCTGCCCGACGCAGGCATTGTGGTATGGAGACTACGAGGAATTCATGAATCAGCGCCAGGGACATCCCGTCAATGTTACCAGTTTTGGAGGACAGTCTGTACGTACCAGGGTCTATCAAGTCTTGCCACAGGAAACACCGCGATTAGATCTGATGGAACTACTTGAGGCGCGCAATCAAACCGCGCGGCCAACAGGGCAACCAAAAGAGGAGGCATGGGTGTTATGATGAAAAAAAGCGAACCTGCTCCCGCGAAAACCGAGCGTACGCGCCGTCGTTCGCGCGCCACGCGCTGGCAGGCAGAATTTCCTTACCATTGGGACGCGGACGACCAGGTCTCGCGCCGCGAACTCCTGCGTTTCACGGTGATGGCCTCCGGTGCGCTCTTTGTCGCGACTGCCGGAATAGCGGCGTTGAGCTATCTCAATCCTCTACGCACGATACGCAGGCAGGCCATTGCGAAGACGACGGACATCCCCGTGGGGAGTGCCAGTTACTTTCACTACCCTACATCTGAGGACGAGGCAATCCTGCTCCACCTGCCCAATGGGCGCTTCGTCGCATTTAGTGGAAAATGCACGCACCTGTCCTGTGCCGTCTATTACGACCCGGCGAGTGGGAATCTCCTCTGTCCCTGTCACGATGGAGTGTTCGATGCTCAAACGGGATCGCCCCTGGCCGGTCCGCCACAGCGTTCCTTACCGAAGATCGTACTCCAGCAAGAAGGCAATACGGTGTATGCCGTGGAGGAGGAGCCTCAATGAACGGTAGGACTTATCCATTAAGCGAAACCACCAGCGATATTGAACGCCGCCCGCCGCTTGGGCAGGTTGCTGTCGTCCTGATGGGGCTTGCGATTGGCATCCTCTTGTTAGGAATTCAATTGTGGCTATTAACGACCGCGCTTGATCTCTACCTTGCGGGTCAGGGCACTTATATGTGGTTGCTGGCGCTTATCTCCGGCCTGGTCTTTGTCGGTGGCCTGCTGGTGTTGCGTATGCTTGCTCGCCGCCCGCATGTACATACCCGGCATGGTGGTTAGATTGTAACGCTCATTTCAACCCCGCGCTCGGAATGGCTGCCGTGAAGATTTCCTGGCGGCCTGTTCGTGTATCGTTCCAGAACGGGTGGACAAAGTGATCATCGCTGGATAGTCCCTGATAATCGCCGATGAACTGCAAGCCGTTCTCATCGACCGGGGCATCGACTGCCGGGTCCCAGCTTTGCGTCGTCACCCGTATATTTTTGAGGAAAGATTTCCCTTGATCGATAGACTGTGCCAGGTAGACATCGATCAGCTTATGCTGTGGATCAATTCGCGTGTCAAAGAATGAGACGCTGACAACGCCATCAGGAGCGACCGCAAGTTGTGGTTGGAATTGATTCGCGCCATCTCCTACCGGGTCATCGTTCACCCGTACAGGTGTCGACCACGTTTGCCCAGAATCTTTCGAGGCGGTCAATAGTATATCAGCATCATGTTTCCCTTTATCTGCCCAGGCGAGATAAAGTTGACCTGTGCGTGGGTCGCAGGCGAACGCCGGCAGCGAGGCGGTACGATACTTCTCCGGCGGAAATACGCCAATGGTATCATGAATGGTTGCGGCCAGCGCGGGCTGCGTCCAGGTCTTGCCGCCATCGGGCGATGTTACCACCAGCAGGCGCGTTGGTACAGAAAAGTCGATGGGATCTTCATAAGCAAAAGCAACTGTGATAGTGCCACCTGGTTCAACAGCCGGGATGGCACCAAGTGCCTCATCGCATGCTGTTGAGCCGACCTGCCGCCCTGGAACATGATCGGTGCAGAATGAGGCTTTCCCCTCAATGAGTTGAACCGGCGAGAAACTTTTACCACCATCGGTTGAACGCGAGAATGCCAGTTCTTGCTGGCAAAAGCCTGCTCCATCGCAGGAAGCTCCATGGTCATATGACCACACCATGTAGATATTGCCCCGGTACGGCCCGTGCGTATTGTCGACGCCGATCCATGGCTTATCGTTAAAGACGCGGCCCGTTGCATTCGAGTAGACCTTGACCGGAGTGCTGAACGTTTTGCCTCCGTCGGTAGAGGTGAAGACATCAATGCCGCTCTCCCCATTCAGGCTGGGCACGCTATCCAGGATGGAAGCGTACACCCTGTTATTGGGTCCGAAGGCGAAACTCGGATCGGAAGTGAGTATCGTTTTATCAAAACCAGGTAAAATGCCTCCATCTGTCCAGGTACATCCACCATCAAATGAGGTGTAATAGCCAATCTGAAAACGATAGTGGGCCGGGTCGGTAAAGAATTTGGAGCCGCCGACAAGATGCAATGGATTATTCGGGTCCTCCGCGAGCATGGGTTCGCTGTGCGCAAGATAGCTATCATGGCTTACCCGAACATTTTCATAGGGCGCTTGTGGATGAGTGCCGAGCTTCACACAGGAGCCACCCGTGGGCAACGTATAGAACGGAACCGGCGTGGGTGTAGGAGTGATGTTGACAGGAGAGTTATTGCAGGCAGCTAGCGCGGTTATCAAGAGGCTTACCGCGAATAGTGAGGGCAATAGGCGTTGGAAGGAGTAGCGCATAGAAATCCTCTCGCATGTTTCGGATGGCGTGCATATGTCGCGCTTAAAACGCTCTAAACTAGATATATGTACGTCACAATTGTCGCCGGACTCTCTGTTGCCCGAACAAGGTGTGGTATACTCCTTGAGGTGCCACGTAATTTTCTGCTCAAAAGGTGCTGGTTCAGTGAGTAAAGAAGACCCCCCAAAAAGAGGCAAGGCCCTCTGGCAAAACCATGATTACCTGCTCAGAATTGGCTGTATCTTCTTCTGTCAATTGGCCTTGACTTTCCAGCTTCTCCACCTTATACTAATTTCAGACCGAACGGTCTGAAATTTATTTTGTGAGAGAAAAGCAGGTAGCCTTGTGAAGACGAAAGAAGAACCTATCCATGAGTGATGTCAATGAAACAACTCGCACGCGCACCATTAGCTGGGAAGACCCAACTCCCTCTGCTAAGCTCGGTCAGACCATGAGCGGGCTTGATTATCTGCGGGCGCTACAAACAGGACAGATGCCTCCGCCACCTATTGCAGTGTTGATGAATATGTGGATGGAAGAAGTGAGTGAGGGGCGAGTGGTGTTCGCCGCCGAACCGGCAGAATATCACTACAATCCGATCGGCACTGTTCATGGCGGACTGGCGGCTACATTGCTTGATTCGGCTCTTGGTTGCGCTATTCATTCGACGCTGCCCGCCGGCACCGGCTATACCACGCTCCAGCTTAACATCAACTATGTGCGTCCTCTTTCAAGCAAAACCGGAGTCGTCTATTGCGAGGGCAAAGTTATTCATAGCGGTGGGCGTGTTGCCACTGCCGAGGGGCGCCTGACGGATGCGAGCGGGAAATTATACGCGCATGCCACAACGACGTGCATCATCCTGAGAGCATCATAGAAAGACGGTGAGCTATGATCGAAGAAAGACAGCTTGTGCCTACAGAATGCGAAGGCATCGCATCCCCACATGTGAAGACGGTTCAAACACAGGCAGGTACGCTCTTTTTGCGCAACCGTTGTCCTGCCTGCCTCGTCGAAAGCCTGGAGATCGATGATGGCATGCGGGCTTTCGCTCGTCGTCCAGAACGCGAGCATCAACTGCTGGTGAATATTGCCAGGCGAGAAGACTCCGCTCTGACGCTGGCATACACGCCATCGCGCAAGATCGTTGGCCAGGTGACGGTTGCACCCGCCGATGCCTGGTGGAGCGGGTTGGAACACGTTTATGAGACGGCGATTGAGGTCAGCGCAAACTGGCGTCGGCAGGGCATCGCCCGCGGCTTATTAACGTTTGCCGCCGGACAGGAAGAGCTGGAGAACATGATCCTGCTCGCCATGGGTCTCTCCTGGCACTGGGATACTGAGGGACTCGGCCTCAGAAGTTCTCAATACCGGGAACTCATCGCGCGTCTCTTCGCTTCCCTCGGATTCGTGGAGTACCTGACCTCAGAGCCGAATATTCGCATGGACCCGGCCAACATTTTCCTGGCGCGTATCGGAAGAAATGTTGATCAGCAAACCATCAATGCATTTCTCAATCGTCTGCTGGCTTCGCCGTCTCTGCCGGGGATGTGATTTCCTTTTCATGTTCCTTGAACAAATTGATCAGCCACTGCTCATCGTGGATCGGCACACCTGCCTTCTGCGCTTTTGTCAGTTTCGAACCTGCATCCTCGCCGACAATCAGGTGATTCAATGACTTGCTCACACTCGAAGCAATCGTGCCGCCCAATTGCTGTATCTTCTCTTCGGCAACCGGGCGTGTCATACTGTTGAGCCGCCCGGTCAGCAGGAACGTCTGCCCCGCCAGTGGCCCGGTTGCCTCCTTCGGACGGTCTTCCTGCATGTTCACGCCTGCTTCCCGCAACCGCTTGATCAAAGCCCTGTTGCGCTCATCTTGCAGCCAGAGATACAGGCTGTGCCCAATTTTTGGTCCAATACCGGGGATTGCAATGATCTGCTCTTCGCTCGCGGCCAGCAGATTATCCATCGAACCAAATGCCTGGGCGATAATTTGCGCCGTCTTCTCGCCCATGTAGCGGATGTTCAGGCCGAAGAGCAGCCGCCAGAGCGAACGATGTTTGCTGGCCTCGATGGCAGCGATCATATTATCGGCGCTTTTGTCCTTCACGCCCTCCAACGATAATAATTGTTCGCGGGTCAGGCTATAAAAATCGGCAACGTTTTTCACCAGGCCGGATTCGACGAGCTGCGCGCACATCTTCTCGCCGATGGTATCGATGTCCATAGCGCCGCGCGAGACGAAGTGAATGATACCCTCCAGATTGCGAGCCGGACATTCGATATTTGGACAATAGGCCATTGCTTCATCGGGAACGCGCACAATTGGCGTATCGCACAGCGGGCAGCGTTCGGGCAGGTGGTAGACCTGCTCCTGACCGGTGCGCCGTTCCTCAATCGGTTTGACGACCTGAGGAATCACCTCACCGGCTCGTTGTACCAGTACCCAGTCGCCCACTCGTAAATCCTTGCGTTGTATATCGCCCTCGTTGTGTAGCGCTGCGCGAGAAACGATCACGCCGCGAATATTGACAGGTTCCAGCAACGCCCAGGGGTTCACGGAACCGGTGCGTCCAATATTCACGCGAATATCGAGCAGTTTCGTGGCTACCTGGATGGGCGGATATTTAAAGGCGATTGCCCAGCGTGGATCGCGTCCCACCGCTCCCAGTTCTTGCTGTTGCACCAGGTCATTGATCTTAATGACTACCCCATCGATTTCGTAGGGCAGGTTGAACCGTTCCTTTTCCCACTTTTTGCAATAGTCCATGACCTCTTCCAGGGTTTTTGCTTTCTGGATGTGTGGGTTGACCGGAAAGCCCCACTCGCGAATCAGTTGCAAAGCCTCCCACTGGCTATGGAAGTCCATGCCCTGTATGTAACCAATCTGGTAGCCGAAGAAGTCAAGGTGGCGAGAGGCTGTAATGCGGGGGTCTTTTTGTCGCAGCGAGCCTGCCGCGGAGTTGCGGGGATTGGCGAATAGCCGGTTATCCTTCATCTCTTCATTGAGTTGCTCAAAGCTTTTGATGGTCATATATATTTCGCCGCGCACTTCTACCCGTTCAGGAATCTTCTCGCCGCGCAGCTTTTGTGGAATAGTGCGAACTGTGCGTACATTGGGAGTCCAGTCCTCGCCTATCATGCCGTCTCCCCGTGTTGCGCCAACACTGAGTCGCCCGTTATCGTAGGTCAGCGCCATCGCCAGTCCATCGATTTTCAGTTCGCAGACGTATTCAAACGTTGCGTTAGGCAGGATACTCTGCGCGCGTCTATGCCATGCCAGCAACTCCTCCTCATTGCGAGCGTTAGCAAGGCTTAGCATGGGCACCGGATGCCGGTGTTGCGGCACGTCCTGCACGGGGCCTGCCCCGACACGCTGGGTGGGCGAATCCGGCGACTGTAATTCAGGATGTTCCCGTTCGATGCGCTGCAATTCTCGCAGCAGCTGGTCGTACTCGGCGTCCGTCAGCGTCGGATTATCCAGGACAAAATAGTGATAGTTCGCCTCTTCGATCTGATGGCGCAGTTGCGCTACGTGGGCGGCGAGCAATTCTTCATCGCTTGTCCCGGCGTGCTCAAAAAGATCGTTCTCATTTACTTCAGGCTGGTTATCAAATTGGGCAGACTCCGGTGTTATTTCGGGCATAGCAAACTCTCCTGGAGCTTATTTACACAATTTTATAGAGTACTTTGGCAATTCCAGCGAGGGCATCCTGTAGGGACAGCACTACGTGCCTGTCCGCTTCTGGTCACAGAAATCCCGTATTCGCTCGTCAAAATGCGTTGGGTGAATCGCCGTCATTATTTCGTGTAATCATGGGTCATATTCTTTTTCAGGAAACCAGGAGCGGATAGTTTATCATGTCTCTCATATCATCTCCTGATAAGCTTTTGCTTATCAGCATTATAGCACTATCATGCTTAAAATGGCTGGTAATGAGATACTACAGGAGCTCCCTCGAAAAGGCCATTGATACTGCTGCGCCACTGCGTAAAGAGCGGGCCGCCCCGGAAATCCTCTATGTGGGCTTCTAGCGAGGTCCAGATATTGATGACCATGTACTGTCTTGGCTGCTCAATGCAGCGTTCCACACGGGCGGAAATACATCCCGGATGCTGGCGAATTACTTCAAGCCCTTTCAAAATACCCTGGCCCAGTTCATCCTCTTTGCCCGGGACTGCTGTAAAAAGCGCTATCTCTGTAACCATAGAAACAATACCTCTTATCATGTAATTTGATCTGCTGGTTATGCTATTAGGGTACCACATTCTGTCCTGGAAGAAAAAAACTGCTAAACGCTCTGCGATACCGACCAGTCATACTGAAATGTACTTTGTAACGTGTTGAGCACTCCCGCATCTGAAACGATGATACCAAGCTCGCGGTTTTGGTCAAGTGATTCAGAGGAAATGTTTTCCGAACCAACAAAAGCCGTTTTACCATCGACCACAATAATCTTGGCATGCATATAGAGCTTTGAATCTTCCTTGACCTGTACGCCTCCCTGCTTGATCGTATCGATGCCCTGGCTGTTGCTGTCGCTCTGTGACCCGTGCGGAGCGGGCAGAATAACCTTGACCTGTACTCCACGCTGTTCAGCATTCACAAGCTCCTGCTCGATAGAGCTGTCGTTCATCTCCTCGGCCTCGATCAGCAGCGTATGATGGGCGCTGTTGATCAACGTGTTAAAATCGGTGCGTGAGTTGACGGGGCTGACGACAAGGTTGGGATCGTTGAAGTGCGCCGTGGTGCGATTCCAGTCGGCGTTAAAGATGCTGATGACGGCCTGCACATCGTTTGTATTTGTATCGATGATATCATATTCGCGGTTCTCCAGGTAGCTGCTGCCACTGTAGCCTCCAAGGGCCGAGCGTGTGAAGTTGGAAGTCATAATAAAGGCAGTGTTCCCATCGATAATCATACCCTTCTCATGCGTCAGCGCGAATTCGGGGTCGCTATACTGCGCCTTGACACCGGCGGCTTTCAGTTCATCGATAGTACGAGATGGCGAGGTTCCTCCTCCAACGGGATGTGGCTCCAGCATCACGCGTACATCGATGCCACGATTGGCCGCATCCTCAAGCGCGTAAATCACTTTCGTATCGCTCAAAAGATACATTTCCAGCCACACTGATTTGCGGGCATCGTTAATTGCATTGACCACGACACTCTCGCCCGCATCCGGTTCTACGAAGACCTTGACTCCCTGGACCCCTGAACCTGTTGTGCAATTGCTCTGACATTGAGTGCTACCGCTGGTGCCACCACCGCCGCTTGTGCTGATGTTCACGTCGCAGCTTGCCAGCAGTATGCAAAGCGCCACAATCAGAAGAAAGAGCAGAGGGGTAGTCCGGCTGTTACTCCTGAATGGTTGATGCTGCATCGCTCCTCTTTCTTACGGTATCTGGCCCGTAATCGTTGCTATTTTCATGTCCAGAAAACAACACGCCCTGTCCCTACTTCTATTAAACAACACGAGAGAGTAATAGGACATGCGTACAAACAACCGGATTTCTGCCAACGAACAAGCCCTCAATTCACCGCTACGATGAATTGAGGGCTTATTTCTTTGCAAAGCGATGGTTCCTAATGCAGAGCCACTGTAATCGGGTGTATGGTGATATAAAGAGGAGCAAGCACAAGCGTGATCGTGCTGAGCAACTTGATCAACACGTGCAGTGACGGGCCTGCCGTATCCTTGAAGGGATCACCAACCGTATCGCCAACAACACCGGCCTTGTGAGGCTCGCTCTTCTTACCCAGCACCGTGCCCTTCGGATCCAGGCGATCAACCATCTCACCCTGGGCGTTTACGCGCAGGTAACCGGCCTCGATATACTTCTTAGCGTTGTCCCACGCCCCGCCACCATTGTTCAGGAAGAGGGCAAGCACGATACCACCCATGGTGCCAACCATCAACAATCCTGCCTCCGGTTCCGGTCCGAGAACGACCCCGACAATAATGGGAGTCAGTACCGCAACGAGGCCTGGCAGGACCATAGCTCGCAGCGCGCCGCGAGTGCTGATATCAACGCACCTGGCGTAGTCCGGGTCATGACGGTCGGCTGGATCCTCGGCCATGATCTTGGGATCCGCGCGGAACTGGCGGCGTACCTCTTCGATCATACGTTTTGCCGCCGCACCCACGGCGCGAATAGCAAGCGCGCTGAAGAAGAAGATCAGCGTAATACCGATCAAGGCTGCGATGAACACCGGAATATTGGTCAGATTCACGCTGTACACCGTTGCCTTCTGGATTGCGGTGCAGTGAGCAGAAGCCGGGCAGGTATACGAGTAGAGTACATCAAGGTAAGCGCTGAAGAGCAGGAAAGCAGCCAGAGCCGCCGAACCGATACCATAGCCTTTTGTCAGCGCTTTGGTGGTGTTGCCAACTCCGTCGAGCGCGTCGGTAATATCGCGCACGGACTCGGCCTGACCGCCCATCTCGGTGATACCGCCGGCGTTGTCGGTGATGGGGCCGAAGGTATCCATCGCCAGGATGTAGGCGCAGCTCATCAGCATACCCATGGTGGCGACGGCTGTTCCAAAGATACCACCAACGTTAATTGGGCTGCCGGTGTTAAGCGTCACCTGGCTTCCAAAGAAGAAGGAGAGACCAAGTGCCACACAGATGGCCAGCACGGGTAGGGCAACGCATTCAAAGCCAACAGCGATACCGGTGATAATTGTTGTGGCAGGACCGGTTAAGGTAGCGGCAGCGATTTCACGGACGGGACGCCATGTACCTGCTGTGTAGTACTGTGTAATGTACACAAAAGCAATACTGAGCAGAATACCAACGGTGCCGGCAAGGCCAAACCAGACCCACGGGGGAAGGCCGTTAGAACTGCTTACTCCCACGCCACCCAGTAAGAGGTAGCTACCCAGGAAGACGCCAATGACAGAGAGGCCGCAGGTGATGAAGTAGCCGATGTTCAGCTGCTGCATTGCGATCTCACCGGGGTCTTTGCCGGCTGCTTTGTCGGGCTCAATTACTACCGAAGGACGAATCCAGAGCAAGCCTATTCCCGAAGCAATCAGGCCGAACGCACGAACAACCAGCGGGAAGAGTATCCAGCCAACGTTCTTGGTGGCCAGGTAAAGCGCTACACCCAGGATCATCGCGCCGATATTCTCGGCAGCGGTGGACTCGAAGAGGTCAGCGCCACGGCCAGCGCAGTCGCCAACATTATCACCAACCAGGTCCGCAATTACTGCGGGGTTGCGAGGGTCGTCTTCAGGGATACCTGCTTCTACCTTACCAACAAGGTCGGCGCCCACGTCAGCGGCCTTTGTATAAATGCCACCACCAAGCTGGGCGAACAGGGCAACGAAACTGGCACCGAAACCAAATCCAACAATAAGGGAAGGTGCCAGTTCTGGATTGGTCAAGCCGCCATAAGCTGTGAAAACTGCCGAGACTCCCAACAGTGAGAGGGCAACCACCAGGAAGCCGGAGACTGCGCCACCACGCAGGGAGACCATGAGAGCCTCGCCAAGGCTGCGCGTGGCGGCACTGGCGGTACGGCTGTTTGATTTTACGGCCACGTACATGCCGATGTAACCGGAGACGCCAGAACAGAATGCACCGATCAGGAATGCGATCGCTGTGTGCCATGCCAGGCTGATTCGAGCAGCGGCATCACCCTGCCCCAGCGCCGCGAGTACCAGGGCGACGATGATGGCAGCGACAACCGCAAGCATAGCAATTGTGCGGTACTGCCGGTTGAGGAACGCCATAGCGCCCTTAAAAATGGCATCCGCGACCTTCTGCATCGCGGGAGTGCCAGTATCTTTGCTTAGCACGTATCTTGCAAGCAAGATTGCAAATATGACCGCGAGTACCCCTACCACGAAGGGGATAATAATATAGTTGCTCACGTCAGAAAATGTCCTCCTTGGGCATACCAAAAGATGATAAATAGGTCAGCAGTGACCTTCGTAATATACGTGTTGTGCCAATTTCAATGAGCGTACAGTAACGTATATTGACCTCTTAAAAGGTGACTGAGTCGAACCATAGTTTAGCATAGTGTTTGTCCTCTGACAAGTGGATTGGTAACAGAAAAACAAATCGGCTACATCAAGGACGTTTATAGGAGGTCATAAAAAGTGTACGCTTGTTACATTGCGTCCAGGATATCCTACATTGCGCCACGGATACGGGGCAGCAATGGAACCAGTTGTTTCTTACGTGAAACAAGCCCTTCTACCACGACCGAATGTCCATCTGCCTCAAGAGGCACACCCAATATCTCAGCGACTGCTCGCTCTCCACCCCAGATTAACAGGTGACAGACCATATTAATGATATCTACGATCATGAAGAGGAAAACGCTGTAACCGCGTTCCTGTGCCAGTTTGTGCATGGTTTGCAACAGCTCCTCGCTACGCTTTTCTATAGCTCCTGGGCTGGCCGTCTCGACTGTCCCGATGGCAAACTTTGTATCACCAACGCTAAATTCCTTGAAATCAGAGGTCAGCAATGCTTCGGCGGAGCGCGTGTTGAGATCGGTGGCGGCAGCTGCGAAAATCTCCTGGCCGTACTGCTCGATATCCTCGCCCGCGACCTCGGCCAGAATTGCGGCAATGCGCTCGTCGCGTGGCGTGCAGGTGGGGGAACGCAGGATCAGTGTATCATATAATAAGCCGGCCAGTAACAGACCCGCTACTTCACGAGGAATATCGACGCCCGCTTCGGCATACAAGCCGGCGATAATTGTACCTGTGCAACCAACCGGTTCGGCGCGGAACATGATGGGTTTGTTTGTATGAACATCGGCGATGCGATGGTGATCAATGATGCCCAGCAACTCGGCTTCCTCGATACCATCTACCGCCTGCGAGCGCTCATTGTGATCGACGAGTATGACCTTTTTAGGATGAGCATTAATGAGATCGGTACGCGAGAGATATCCTACAAGTTTTCCCTTTCCATCTACGACGGGTAGCGAACGCCTGCGCGCCAGTACGTTTTGTATTTCGCTTACCTGATCTTCAAGGTGGCACGAATCAAATTCGCGGTTCATGATATCCTGCGTTCGAATACTCAGATTAATCAGGCGCACGGCGGTAAAGGTGTGATGCGCGGTACTGATGACCATCACTCCCTGCCTGCGGGCCTCTCGCAGCGTTCGTTCAGAGACGAGCAGGTCTCCGGTAATCACCAGCGCGGCGGCGCCGCATTCGATAGCCTTTAGCTGGGCATCCTCGCGATCCCCCAGTACGACCAGGCAGCCAGGCTCGATATAATCGGCCATTGTTTCGGCCTGCATCGCTCCCACAAGCACGCGATTCCCCAGCTTGCGCCTTCCCTCTACCAGGACTCTGCCTTTGAGAACTGAGGCCAGGTTTTGGCGATTGAGCGGGATGCGATTAACGGATTGCGGGTCGAGATCGTTAAAGAACAATTTCGCAAAATCTTCGGTGGCGATAATGCCATGAACTTTATTCTCAGTATCAACAACGGGCATAGAACGGCGTTGATGCTCCTGAAGCAGTTGACCGGCCTCCAGTATTGGCTGGTCGAGATAGGCGCAAATGACGCCGCGCCGCATAACATCGCGCACCTGCAGATACACATCATCAACCGCTTCCGGCGGTTCGACGTGATATCGCTCAAGGACGAAGCTCACTTCTGGCTTCAAACTGCCGTTGCGAGCTGCGATAACCTCTTCTTCTCCTTGCATTCGTAACAGGTGCGCGTAGGCATAGGCCGAGGCAACAGAATCCAGGTCGGAGTTCTTGTGTCCAATCACATAGATGGGCCTTGGCATATCTTCAATCCCTTTCGATGAGATAGTGTATCCTTCGTTGGTTTTATTCTACCACGCAGCATGTAGTAGAAGTGCATGTCTCATGAAGGCTTTCCAGAAAGTGCCAGACCCCGGCGGTGGGGTCTTCTATGTTGAATGCTGGAACAGTCGCCGGACGGCCCTGCCATCCCCGAATCGTAAAATTGTCACGCCGCTGCTGCGGCCCGAAGCCCTGTAAATCATGCATCATTTCCTGAAAAAGCCGGGTGTAAGTATGAGCAACCAACCGATATATAGCGAGCTGCGTAGCTGTTACATCCAAATTTCTCCAGTTGTTTCAATAGCCTGAACGGGTTCAAGAAAGGCTCGAGTATAAATATGCTAAGCAGCTTGCTTTCTTCTCATCCTGACTATTGCTAAGCCTGCGCCAATTATCAAGATCACTATCAGAACACCCAGACCGATGTAAAAGCCCACCGGTTGCACGGTAGGAGTAGTTGGCAATGGAATTGGCACTGTCGTAGTGGATGCCAGCGCTACTCTATCGGAGAGGCTATTATCGGGAACAGGCAGCATAACCGCTGGATTAGCAGGCGGCTTGCCATCCTGGTTGAGATGTATCGGATTAGTGGCGATTGGCTGCGTCGTTACATCTAATTGCTTACTGATGGTGCGTTTCCCGGTGGGCGAACTGACCGTCAGGGTCAAGGTATAATTTCCGGCGGCTTTAAAAGTATGCGTTACGGCAATACCCGTCGCTTTTGTGCCATCGCCAAAATTCCAGGCGTAGCTTAAATCACTGCTATTGTTGCTGTTAGGATCAAATGAAGCCCTGGCATCTAATGCAAGAGGGCGGTTAACTCTCGTCGCGCCAACATCACTGATTGCCGCGACCGGGTTCTGATCGAGGCTGGCTGTGCCGAGAATTTCGGGGCGGCTGAGCATCCACGTCGTCAGCATTCCCGGCATCGCGAGCGCTAAGGTCAGGGCCTGTGATTGCAGAGAGCTGCCATCGGCAAAGGTATTCATTAATTGAATCGTATCTGTCGGTTGATCGTAAGGATACGACCATGGCGGCGGGTTGCTATCATAGTAGGTAAAGTTCCCGACCGGTGTAGCGCAGGGCAGACCGGCTATCGTGAAAGGCACCTCGTCGCTGCCCGCCAGGTTATCCTCCCGCATTTGAATGTTATTGTATTGATCGGGCGTGAAGATAGGCTGCAAGACATCCTGGTGGTTGCTGCCGTGATAGCTGAGCATCTGGTATCCCATTGCGCGAAATTGTGCAAACGAGGCGGTAATTGCCTCCTGCATCAGGGCGTCAAACAGGGTGATGTTGTCGCGCTGTTGCTGCGTGAGTTTATCGCGTCCCCGGTAGAAATCGTTGTTTTGCAACGGCGACGTGAAAATGTAGAGGGGCAGCACCGGGTTTGATAGCTGGCCCAGGTAACGCAGCGGGTAAGCAATGCCATTCTGCTCCTCATTGATCATAGCGACAATAGTATGAATATCGCCATTGACGGTGTTATCGACATAATAAAATGAGCCGTTCAATCCCGATTCTTCCGCGTCAAAGATGACAAAACGCAGCGTGCGCGCCGGATACACGTGGTGGCTTTTCCAGTAGGCGGCCAATCCTTTTGCTACCCCTAATTCGATAGCGCAGCCGCTGGCATCATCGTTGGCCGACTGCGTCGAACTGAGCTGGCCGTCATAATGGCAACCGATCACGACCTCCTGCTCTGGATGTGTGATCCCTGGGACGCTGACTTCCACGTTGAATGCCGGCACGGTCGCGGGGGCGCCTTTCCACCCATCTATCGGGAAATAATCGCGCCGCACCTGTGGCGCGAAACCCTGTAGATTGCGCGCCATTTCCTGCGACCAGTAAGCGGCAAACTGGTCATGCCCCTGGTTGACATTGTAGCCCGCGCTGCGGTGTTGAAAGTGTGTGGCCATGTAAAAAAGCTGGTTATAGATGTAGTCAGGGTCAACGACTGGAAAATCGCCGGATGCCTGCTGCTGGTAAGTGATTTTGGTACTGGCAGTGCTGATTGCGGTAGGAACCAGGAAGTTGCAGATGAGAATACACAGGCAGCACACACGTATCAACCGGCGTAGCATGAAGTTTCTCCCTTTTCAAAATGATGAGTAATAAAGCTACTACTTATGATAAGACATGAATTTTCCAAAAGTATTGCAGAAAATTTGTCTAGCCTATTTGCCCCATATCGCTGAGAAAAAAGAGACAACATTGTATACTTTGACACATAGCAAGAGATAAAGGGGTGTGAAGACATATGCAAACGGTCGAAATATTGATCGAAGTGAACGCCTATGGCGCGGTACGTGCTGTGGAAGTAGCTGCTCAAGTGCCTCTTTCTGAACTTGTACCCGCTCTCATCGAAGAATTGAAGTTGCCCAAAACGGATCTCTTTGGCAACAGGCTGGTCTATATGCTGCGTTACGCCTCCGGGGGACGGGTGTTACCCGATGATAAGAGCCTGGTTTCATGTGGTGTTGCTCCTCGTACCAGATTTGCCCTCGATTCGTATGTAATCGATGGCTCTGTGGCGGCCCTATTAGACGGAAAGCCGGATTATTCGCCGCCAGGTTTCTATGCTGCTCCAACATTGGCAGATGCGAATAGTTTTATGCTGCCGGACAAAGATACATCAGGCGCGTTTCCTGTGGTAAAAAAGAAAAAAGGCCGCTGGACGCGCAGGGGATTTTTAATCCTGGCAGGAACTACCCTGGCGCTAGGTACAACGGGCCTGGGTTACGCGGCCTATCGAACAATGCTGCTGAGTCCGCCTGCTGTAAAGCAAGTTGCCCGAACTGGCATGACGCCTACCGCCATCACAAAACCGGCCTTGCCCACTACACTCAGGTCATTACTGGTATTTTCGCAACACCAGCAGCCGGTGCGTTGTGTGAGCTGGTCGCCGGATGGCATGATCCTGGCAAGCGGCGCGAACGATGCTCGATTATTCACCTGGGGACTCGATGGAGCTGTACATCTTCAGAGCAAGCAGGCCGGTCCTGTGCGGGCTGTTGCCTGGTCGCCGGATGGACGGCGGCTCGCTGCCGGGGCGCTCAACCAGTTATCGTTCCTGAATTCGTCAACAGGCGCGCTTCTGGCTCGTTCTACCCATACGCATACAGCTGCGATAACGGCCCTGGCCTGGTCTGCGCAAGCTCCATTCTACCTGGTTTCCGGCTCGCTTGACGAAAAGGCGGTGGTATGGAATACGACCAATTACCGGCCACTCACCCGGTTCATGTTGCATACGCAGCCTATCGAATCGGCATCGTGGGCGATGGATGGGCAGACGGTGGCAACCTCATCGCTTGGTGGAGTTGTTCGTGTCTGGAATGCGACCAATGGCCAGGAGCTGCATGGGCTTTATATGGATGCGCCGGTACCAATGCGCGCTTTAGCATTTCAACCAACCGGTTCGCAGCTGGCAGTTGGTGGAGACGATGGCATCGTGCGGCTGTGGAACAATGGTCTGATGTGCCAGCAACAGGTGCAGGGGCAATTTGGGATGCAGTGCCAGGATATGCCTATGCGCCTGCATGGGCACACCAAAGCAGTGCGGGCACTTGCCTGGTCGCCAGACGGTCGTTTTCTGGCAACAGGTGGAGACGATAGCAAGCTCACTATCTGGTATCCTACACGCGACCAGGTCCCGCTGTTGCAGCTACAACTGGATACGCCGGTGCTCGCCCTTGCCTGGTCGCCGGACGGCAAAATGCTGGCGACTGCTTCTGGCAATGCAGTCAGGGTCTGGGGGTTGATGTGATGGCCTTAACCAGGGCAATCGTAAGAGAGTCCTGGTTAAGGCTCTCAACCCTTGATGATATCTTCTACAAAGTGAACGAGCGTCTGTAAATCATCAAGCGCGCGAGTCGCTGTGGGGCTGGTCGAGTGTGGTACATGTGCCAGGGCCTCGTGAGCCACCCGACACTGCTTTGCCAGGAATGCTCGGCAATATGCCTCTGTCTCGGTACGCGCAAAAATCGCCAGGACTTCCTCAACATACTCGCCTGTGATGGGGGATGGCTGGCTATAAATCTGCTGTAAAAACTGTTTATCGCGTGGGTTCGCGTGTTCGAGGGCATGCAGGATGGGTAAGCTCTTTTTACGGCGATAGATGTCTCCGGCGTATGTTTTGCCCGTCTCCTCGGCGCTGGCCCAGATGCCGAGCATGTCGTCACGTACCTGGAAGGCAATTCCCATCGCATAGCCGAAACGGTGCAGGCGCTCAATCGTTTTCTCATCGCGTGTTCCCAGCAATGCTCCCATCTTTGCCGCGCATGCCATCAATGATGCCGTCTTGCGACCAATCATATCCATGTACATGGAGACCGAGATATCGAGGCGCGATTCGAAGCTGATATCAAGATACTGACCTTCTGAGATGACAAGACAGGTCTGATCCAGTATTTCGCCGAGGCGTACCGCGATGTCAGGCTCGACGCCCTCGTCCAGACTACGCCAGAGAGCCAGGCGGCCAAGCGCGAACATACCGTCACCGGTATTGATGCCATGCTGAATGCCCCAGATGCTCCATAATGTTGGCTGGTGGTGGCGCTCAAGATCGCCATCTTCGATATCGTCATGGATCAGCGTGAAATTATGCGTCAATTCCACTGCTGCGGCGGCTGGTAAAGCACGCCGTAAGTGCTTGATAGGCGCATTCTCCGCGGGCAATTGCGAATCAGACAATTTAGCTTTCAGATTCCATGCCCCGGCGGCTTCATATGCCAGCAGGAGCAGAGTTGGGCGCATCAATTTGCCCGTGTTGCCGGATACGGGCGAGAAATGAGAATCGACCCAACCCAGGTGGTATTGCATCTGCCCGTAAAAAGGCACTAAAGCGGCGGCCGTTTGTGGTATCGCTCCTTCGCTGGCCTCTTTGAGGGCATAGCGCAACGCTGCCAGAATCTCAGGACGATAGCGTGACAGCGTAGATTGTATGGTTGGTGATACTGTCATAGTTTCTTCTAGCCAGCATGGGATACCAGATCAGCGTATCTCCATTGCTCTGGCTGTTCCTCTCAATCCAGCACGATACTCAGGGATGGAAGTGGAAGAAGGCTACTCCCACGATAGTCCCTGCGACAACGACCCAGCTGGTCAGGCCCTTTATGCCGCCTACGCGGGCAAAAGGCGAGCAGAGGTCGCAATAGCGTTTCGTATATTGATAGCGATGACCGCGCATCCCTTCACGAACGACGGTCACATCTTCAGTCTTTCGCTGCGTATGGAGTTCATCACAGATATGGCGACCGCATCCCTGGCAGCGATACTGGTCGATGATGTGGGATGTTCGTGAAAGCGACCACTGGTCGGGATAGACAGGGGTACCACATACGTAACAGACCTGCGTTTGCGCCAGTTTCATTTGTCTTTCGGCGCAGGGAGAATGCTGCTGTTTGGGAAAATGATCCTGGCAAAAACCGCGATGACAATCTGGACAGCGCCCAAGCGCCTCTTCATTGCATTCATGGCAGCGGCGGGCTGTTGCCACAACATTGCGCCCTTTTTTCATTTCGGTCGTGCTTTTCATCTGGCGTTCCCTTTGTTTATGAGTTTGCAATCTCTCTTATTACAAGAGACACATCAAAATGTTGAGACGGGTAATATCATTACTACTATGTAGTAGTATAACATTGTACAGGTAGGGGTGACAACGTAAGAAAATCGGTGTTACCTCTAAATGAGAGAGAGATTCTTCGCTGCGCTCAGAATGACAGGCCCCTACCTTGTAAATTGCCCATCAAAAAGGATATCATGAAGCTATGAATACATCGCTACCGCCAACAATCTGGGCCAATCATCGACTCGAGTGGGGTCAGCGGACGTATGTTATGGCCATTATGAACATCACTCCCGACTCCTTTTCAGGTGATGGATTGTCGGAAGATACATTGTCGTGGGAGCAAATTGTCGAACGTGCTGTTATCAGGGCCAGGAAATTTGTCGCCGAAGGAGCAATGTTGATCGATGTGGGTGGCGAATCGACGCGGCCACATGCGGAGCCTGTTTCCATCGAGATAGAACTCGCGCGCGTAATACCTGTCATTGAGGCGCTTCACGCAGCATTACCCGCGGAAATTCTGATCTCTATCGACACCTATAAAGCTGAGGTCGCGAGGCAGGCGTTGGATGCGGGAGCATGTATCGTAAACGATATCTGGGCGCTGCGGCGCGATCCTGCTATGGCAGCACTGGTAAACGAACGTGGCGTCCCCATCGTATTAATGGCAAATATGCGCGGCTACCAGAAACGCGAGATCGTCAGCGATGTTGTGCGTTTTCTTGCCCATAGCATTGACCTGGCGCTGGCGGCAGGCGTTGAATGGGAGCGTATTATCATTGATCCTGGTATTGGCTTTGGCACGACGCCAGAAGAGAACCTGACCTTGCTGCGCCGTCTCCATGAACTGCGTGTGCTGGGCAGGCCAATCCTGCTTGGTACATCGCGCAAATCTACCATTGGCTATGTGCTGGGTGGTTTGCCCGTCTCGGAGCGCCTTGAGGGTACGGCGGCCAGCATCGCGCTGGGTATCGCCCAGGGCGCAGATATCGTTCGCGTGCATGATGTGCATGAGATGGTGCGTGTTGTAAAGATGAGCGATTCTATTGTACGAGGACATTTGTGAACAACCATGAATTATAAAGAAGCCTTATCTTACCTTTATAGCCTGAGCGATTTTGAACGTAGCGGAGTGTATACGCGCAACCGTGAGGGGAATTTGTCGCGCGAAGAGCTGCTGCTTGAGGCGCTGGGCAATCCACATACAAGCTATGGCAGCACATTGATAGCGGGCACGAAGGGTAAGGGGTCGACGGCGGCCATGATCGAGCGTGTCTTGCGCGAGGCAGAATGGCGCACCGGCCTCTATACGCAGCCCGACCTGCACACTTTTCGCGAGCGCATTCGTATCAACGGCAATCTCATCAGCGAGGAGGAATTTGCCGAACTGCTGCCGGAGGTTCGTGCCGCTGTTGAGAAGATCGAGCAAACGCCCGGCGCTGTTCCATATAACACATACCAGGTAGCCACCGCTCTGATGTTTCTCTATTTTGCGCGCAAGCAAGTGCGACATGCCGTGCTGGAAGTTGGCTTAGGCGGGCGATTGGATGCGACCAATATCACGCAGCCGCTCGTCTCGGTGATTACTTCGATCAGCTTCGATCATATGCAGGTGCTGGGGAATACGCTGACGCAGATTGCGACCGAAAAGGCCGGTATTATCAAACCGAATGGGGTGATTGTTACTTCTGCCCAGTCTCCGGAGGCTTTACTTGCTATTGCCGCGGCCAGCCGCAAACAGCATGCCGAACTTGTGCGCGTCGGCCCGCTCGAAAACGATCCCGCGCAGGCAGAAGTCGATGCGGGACAATTACCGGCAACCAGCTATCGCTACCAACTGGAGCAGCGTTTTGAGGATCACCAGCGTTTCACTATCTGGGCGCCCGAAAAAACCTATTCAGGCCTGGAAATCCCACTGGCCGGTCAGCACCAGCTTGAAAATGCCACAGTCGCGCTCGCGGCCCTCGACAATCTGAACAAGAAGGGCGTCAGGTGGGATGAGGAGGCCTTACGCGAAGGATTGCGCTTAGTACATTGGCCCGCGCGCATTGAGGTTGTCGGGCATAATCCAACGATTGTGGTTGATGGCGCACACAATGCCGATTCTATGCAAAAGTTGATGCAGGCGCTACGCAGCTCATTTTCCTGGCGCAAACTCATCGTTGTGTTGAGTGTGAATCGTGACAAAGACCTGGTTGGCATCCTACAGGCTCTGGCGGGAGTAGATGCCGTTGTTTTGACACGTATGAAGAATCCGCGGGGGGCTTCAATCGAAGAGTTGCAGGCACTATTTGCCGTTCATGCTCCCAATGTAAGCGTTTATACTGCCGAAAATAGTAATGCTGCTATGAAACTGGCCCTTGACGTGGCGGAGAGCAGCGATTTGATCTGTGCCACCGGTTCGTTATATGTCGCGGCAGAGGTTTTGCAATGGGCGGCTGCGCGTGGGGATAAGGTGGCCAGGGAGGATATTCACGGACTCGATCATGAAAATGGATGACATGATCCAACTTTGGCTGGTTGGCGTATTACTTTTCGAGAGGCGAAAGTAAGCGGTGCTATGCGCCCACCGTGGATGAACTGACCACGAAATATAGCATAAGTAAGAATGAATACCAGGGGGGAATTACCTGAGTAATCAAAAGCAGATTCTTCGCTTCTCTCAGAATGACATGCCCTGCACCGGATCGATTATCTCATGAAACGTGAGGAAGCCGGTACGCAAGGTTCTGTTGTCTCGAAACAAGCGGCGAGATAGTAGCATACATCTATCTCGCCGCTTACTATCTAAGCATCCTTTTCGTAAAACTCCATAAACCGGTCTCTACGTCCAAAGAGATGAACGGCTATGACTGGGCGGAACTGTTGGCCTTTCTCAGCGCGTAGCGCGCGCTCCCTTTTTTACCGGCAGCGGAAGCTTCTTCAGCCGTCCATTGATGCGCGGTTCCTCGCGCCTGTGATGTACGCCCACCCTTGCTAGCAATTTCGCGTCGGCGTTCCAGGCTCATCGCAGCCAGACCACGTGGCCGTCTGTTCGTTGTGTGTAAAATCATTTCAGGCTCCTCTCATGTTGGGAAAATAATTGCAAAAGGTTTCAACGCAATACAACGTTACTCCTACGTGCTACTTTCTTGTGTACTCCTTCTAAATATACGGCTCATCAATGTTAAAAGTTGCACTTCTTTGTGTACATATCCTTCATGTGACGCGCTACAGAGTATATAAATAGACACGCCTCATCAACAGCAAAGGATACAGGAAAACGATAATTTCTAATCATCAGCATAACAAATACGAAGCTCATGAGCAATATGATTTTGAGGGTTGTGAAAAATTCTCAGCAATTTCTAATTTAAGCTCATGATTTTTACAGGTATTTGAGGTGGAGAATTAGCAAGGGTCTTGCAGTTATCAGGTCGTGCTTGTAGAATAGAGCAAGAGATGAAGCAGGCCTCAGTTTTTTGTTGAAGGGTGATATAGTGGCGCCCCGTGCGGGTGCCAGCTTCACACAGGAGGTAGGTAGTATGCAAGGTTTGATGATGGATTATCCATTGACGTTGCAGCATTGTTTCAATCGTGCCGTTCGTATTTTTTCCCGCAAGGAAGTTGTCACGCTAACCGATCAAGGATTGCATCGCTACACCTATGGCGAGTGGGGGAAACGTACTCAGCAACTCGCTCATGCACTTCATAATGCCGGTGTCAAGGAGGGCGACCGCGTTGCGACATTTGGTTGGAACACCTACCGGCATCTCGAACTGTATTTCGCCATTCCCTGCATGGGCGCGGTTCTACACACGCTTAACATTCGCCTGTTCGCGGATCAACTGGTCTACATCATCAATAATGCCGAGGATCAGGTGATCTTCGTTGATGGCGACCTGGTGCCCATCCTGGAAGGACTTGTGGGTCAGCTCAAGACGGTGAAGCTGTACGTGATTATGGGCGATGCTCCTAATGCTACCGGCAAACTGCAACCCTCCGTTGACTATGAATCCTTTATTGGCAAGCAGTCTGAGAAATACGACTGGCCCCCGCTGGATGAGAATGCCGCTGCCGCGATGTGCTACACCTCTGGCACCACCGGCAACCCCAAGGGCGTCGTTTATAGCCATCGTTCGGTATTCCTGCATTCAATGGGCGTTGGACTGGCTGATGGCACGGGCCTTTCTGAACAAGATACTGCTTTGCCGGTTGTTCCCATGTTCCATGCCAATGCCTGGGGCTTTCCGCATGCCGCCGTTATGATGGGCTCAAAGCTCGTCTTCCCCGGCCGTTTCATGGACCCGGCACGCATCGCGCACCTCATAGCTGACGAACGCGTGACCGTTACAGCGGGCGTGCCAACGATCTGGATCGGGCTATTGAGCGTGCTGGACAAAGAGCAGGTTGACCTTTCCTCGCTACGTGCCATTTATTGTGGCGGTTCAGCAGTTCCTCGCTCGCTGATCGAGGGCCTATATCGCAAGAATATCAATATCGTTCATGCCTGGGGTATGACGGAAACCTCGCCGCTGGCCTCGCTCTCAAAGTTACGCAGCTACCAGAAAGATTGGCCGCTTGACGAGCAATTCCGTATCAAGGCGCGACAGGGTACAGTGCTGCCGGGCGTCGATTTCCGCGTCGTAAACATGGATACCGGCGAGGAAGTACCCTGGGATAATACAACCTTTGGCGAACTGCAGGTGCGCGGACCCTGGGTTGCCCGTGCCTACTATGGCGACCCCGCGACGGGCGAGAAGTTTGTTGATGGCTGGCTGCGCACAGGCGATGTAGCAGTCGTCGACGAAGATGGCATCATCCAGCTGGTTGACCGTACCAAAGACCTGGTGAAATCCGGCGGCGAGTGGATCTCCTCGGTCGAGGTCGAAGGCCTGATTATGGGCCATCCAAAGGTTTTTGAGGCCTGTGTGGTTGGCGTGCCGCATCCAAAGTGGGATGAGCGTCCCGTTGCCTATGTAGTGCCCAAACCCGATTTCGCCGGGCAAATCACGAAGGATGAGATTATCGAATATCTGCGTTCCAAAGTTGCCAAATGGTGGCTGCCCGATGATGTGATCTTTATCGATGCTATTCCAAAGACTAGCGTGGGCAAGTTCGATAAAAAGGTGCTGCGCGCCCAACACCAGGCAGTTTCAAGTACGCCGGGTGATTAATTCAATATTGAGATAGTAGTAAGAAGCCAATTCATTGTTCTCCACCATCGGATGGAAAGCGATGAATCGGCTTTATTTTTTCTCTTCATCTGTAACATTTCCTGAGAAACCACAGGGTTTGGCCGCTTTCCAGAGTTATAAGGATAGAGAGAACAGAAAGGAACTGTCGATACCCTTTCATCTCCAACTTATTTCAGGAGAAGGATCGATGGCGCAGTCGTTGCCCCCTGATTCTACCGGTACAGAACCGGTAGAGACACTGGAATCTGCACGTGCAGGAGATCAGAAGGCCTTCACGCAATTATTTGAACGCTATAACGCTCCTATTTGTAAATATCTTGCGCACCTTGTGGGCAATGACGAGGTGGGACGTGATCTTGCCCAGGAGACGTTTATCCGTGCCTGGAAAGGGCTGCCGAAGTTACAGGGAGAGATCGCCTTTCGTCCCTGGCTCTATCGCATTGCCACGAATGTTGCCCGTTCGTATCTCAAGCGCGAGCAGTTGATAGGTTTATTGCCCTGGGCCGACCACGAAAAGGAAACCTCTCATCACGTTTTGAAGGTCGCGGGGCCAGAGGAGCGGGCTATAGAGCAGGAATGTATTACCAGGATTCTGGCAATGCTCTCACCGCAGAGCCGGTCGTGCCTGCTCTTACAGCATGTTGCCGGTTTCTCGCAACGCGAAATTGCCGCCGTGCTGGGCATCAGTGAGAAGAGTGTCAGCGCATATGTCAGCCGCGGGCGCGAGCAGTTTCGCCTTGAATACCGGCGCTTGAAAGGAGTGCCTTTACGATGAAATCAATAGATCAGACCCCGTGTGCGTTCTGGGCCGAAAAACTGGCCGCGACCCATCCAGACGATCTCGCACCCCTTGAGCGTATAGCTCTTGAAACGCATATCGCGTCCTGCCAGGCATGTGCTACCGTTCGCGCCGAGTATGAGGCCATGGGAAGATATCTGGAACAGTTGCCAGACGTTAAACCGCTGCCGGCAATACCCGCGCGCTTACTTTATATGTGGGATGCGCAGGGCAGTTCTCTGGCATCTACTCCGTTTGTGAAGGAGAGCGAGAAAAGTGAGCAAATCGCCACCACAGCCGCTCGCGTGCCTCGCAACGTTCATCATGCGCCACGTTTGCGTGTAGGCGCGCAGGCTCTGGTTGCCGTGCTGGTTGTGGTGGCCCTGCTGGGCACATTCCTGGCGCTAGTAGCTTTACATAATCGGGGAGCAATCACTGGCTCTGGTCCTGTTTATAGCTGGAAAGTTGTCCCTAGCCCAGGTGCCGGGACGTTCCAGAATCAACTTGGCAGTGTGGATGCCCTCTCGTCAAGCGATGCGTGGGCAGTGGGAACCTCGTCGAATGGCAGCATACAGCAAAATACTGTGGTAACGAGCGCCCTGATCGAACACTGGAATGGCCGGCAGTGGAGTGTTGTGCGGAGTCCAAAGCCTGGAGATGGCGATTATGGTCTTGAGGGTGTAGCCGCCCTCTCGTCAAACGATGCCTGGGCGGTAGGATATAGCTGGGATAAGCAGGTGATGAGTACTTTGATCGAACATTGGGATGGTAAGCAATGGAGTATTGTCCAGAGTCCAAAGCCTCAATTTGACCAGAGCAATCTTTCTTCAATTGCCGCCGTCTCATCGAATGATATCTGGACGGTGGGATACACGTTAGATCTCAAAACCTCGGCCTCAAAAACGCTGATCGAGCATTGGGATGGCAGTCGTTGGAGTATTGTTCCCAGCCCCAATGGAGTACTGGCTCAGAATATCCTCTACAAGGTTGCGGTTGTCTCGACGAATGATATCTGGACGGTAGGATATAGCTCTAATAGTGGTTATTACAATAGCGGGAACCTGATTTTAATCGAACATTGGGATGGCCGGCAGTGGAGCATCGTGTCCGGTCCGAACCTTGGGGGAGCAAACGAACAAATACTGAGTGGGCTGGCTGTCGTTTCATCGAACGACATCTGGGCCGTGGGCTTCTCTACCAGCGGGAGTAATTCCAGCACCATCAAGACCCTGATCGAACACTGGGACGGCTCGCGATGGAGTATTGTGAGCAGTCCCAATCCGGGCGTAGGTGGCAATCAGCTGAATGACGTAGTTGCGCGTTCGTCAGATGATGTCTGGGCGGTTGGATATTCGCCACGCAGTAGATATCCCGGGCAGGAGTCGCTGGCCCTGGTCGAACACTGGAATGGGAAACAGTGGAGCGTGGTCAAAAATACAGATTTTGGCACAGATAGCAACCTTCTGTATGCTATCGCTCAAGTTCCTCGCACCGGCGAACTATGGGCTGTAGGAACCGTGCAGGTCAGTACCTTCTCTTCATCACGGACGCTTGTCGAGTTGTATTCTTCGTGAATCCAATCAAGCAATTTTAGGTTATAATAGGGGAAATCAGCAATACTTTCCTGCTTTTTGCGTCTTTGATACAAAGGACTATTGCTGGATGTTGTGGTAAGGGCGGGACTGAGGGGATGGGACCCTTGTGGTCGCCCTCCACGGGGTCTTACAAAATTCTAAAAAATAGAGGTGAAGATGGCTCGCTCGACAAAACCTGGACAGCACTCTATCAGTCTCTCACCGGTAACCTCTACAGTAGAACTGGCGCTCTGGCGCTGGCGGCAGCACTGGTTTTTGCTGCTGATGACAGGGTTGGGGATAGTGGCCGCCGTCATGATTGTCTGCGCCGTTCCCCTCTTTTCCGAAGTCATGCTCACCGCCGGATTGCGCAATACGCTGACCGCGACCCCAACAAGTTCGGAAATGACGCTGGAGGTTGACTCCGCGGGCTTATCTACGGATGGTGTCAACCAGATCGGCCAGCAGGTGCTGCCTGTCGTGCCACAATTCCTGAAAAGCTATCTGAGCGGCCCACCGGAACGCGAGATTACTACCCCTAATTTTGGATTTATCTCTCCCCCAGAGGATGGCAACCTGGTCTCACTCGAAGCATTCTCTATGCATGAATCGGCTTCTCATCTTTCGATAGTACAGGGACGGCTGCCTCAGACAACGAGCCAGGATGTCGAGGTGGCAATCACACCGGAAACTGCTAAAGAACTGCACGTGGGCGTCGGCTCCGTAATCACTATTCAGCTCTCCTACTACACGCAGCCAGCGGTTATCAGTATTGCTAAAGGTTCGCTCTTCCAGAGTGGTATACCCCTGGCGTTCAAGCTGCACGTGGTCGGCCTCTTCAACGTCAAAGCCGGCGATCCTTACTGGAATGGTGAGGATTTTCAACCCTACGCGCCTGATAATGGGCCGTCCTTTTACTACATCCTTGCTTCCGATCAGCAGTTACTGAGTACATTTCAGCAAATGGCGCGGAGCCATTCAGTTGACCAGGTATTTTTCTCGAAGCCTTCGCATATTTACTGGTATTATCACCTGGCTCCTGCGCGGATTTCCATCAACCAGCTCAATACGCTCATCAAGCAACTGGCCGCTACCAAAGCCTTTATCGCGAATAACTTCGGCGACCCTGCGATGATCCTGCAATCTCCTTTTATGCAGACTGTTCAGCTAAGCGGCTCGGTTTTCAGTACTTCCAGCACTCCCAGCAGCTTAGAGCGCTTTCGCAGTCAAATGGCCCTGGCAAATCTGCCCTCTTCTATCCTCGCTTTGCAGGTAATCCTGCTGCTGCTCTTCTTTGTCAGCATGATGGCGCAATTGCTCGTCGACCGGCAGGCCGAGGGGATCGCGGTTCTGCGCAGCCGTGGGGCGAGCAACTGGCAGGTACTCGGTTCGCTCATTACGCAGAGTATTGTGTTAAGCCTGATCGCGCTCATCGTTGGACCACCGCTTGCCATTGTCGCTGTCTATTTCATTGCCCTGCGCCTGCTGCCGTCGGCGATACAAAATGCCATCAATGTTATCTCTAATGCTCCTCTCCAGGCCTTGCTGGATATTCGCGCATATGCCATCATCACAGCGCTTGCTGCCATCGTTGCCATGATCTTCTTCCTGTATCGCGCGTCTCGTATGAATGTTGTCAGCGCGGGGCGAAGGCGCTCGTTATTGCAGCGCCTGAATCTGGATGTGATCGCTATCATCATTGCGCTGGCCGGATATGGTGTCTCGCTCTATCTTGGCAATGTGCAAGGGTTGCTTAGCGCCCAGACACAGGCCCTGATCTCCACGCCTCTGGCCTTGATTGGCCCCATCTTCCTCTTGCTCGCCGTAGTGCTGCTCTTCATACGTTTCTTCCCAATCCTGTTGCGGCTGGGATCGAATCTCGCCATGCGTATGCGGGGCGCGGCGCCCATGCTGGCGCTGGCGCATATGGCCCGCGCTCCTCGCCAGGCTGTACGTATGACGCTGCTACTCGCGCTTGCCACGGCATTTACCATCTTTACCCTGGTATTTGTCGCCTCGCAGGATCAACGCAGCCTGGATATCGCTGCATATCAGACAGGCTCAGATTTCAGCGGCAACTTTCGCCTGGATATGAATATTCTTCCGCTGGCCCAACAAACAGCGCTTTATAAGCATATACCCGGCGTCACCTCGGCCTCTGTTGGCTATACAGCAGATGCGTCAGTAGTCCAGGGCCTCTCAGAGTTGACGGCTCCGAGCATTCCAATTGAGATTCGCGCGGTCGATCCCTCGACCTTTGCCCAGACTATGATCTGGACTCCGGTGGACTCGTCGCAGTCCCTCTCGTCTTTGATGACGCAACTCCTGGCCCAGCGCGGGAATGCCATAAGGACAACAGCAGTACCAGCCATCGTCGATGCGTACACCTGGAATCGCCTTGGCCTGCACGTCGGAGCAACTTTTTCGGTCAATAACAGCGCGACTCCCGGCGATAACCTGCACTACATCGCTATCGCCGAGGTGCAGCATATCCCGACCGTCACCGATACTTCCGCCGGAGGTGTGCTGGTCGATTACGCCAGCCTGTCCGCGGTGCAGTTCCAGGTCAATCGCTCCTATCTCACGCTGAATCAAATCTGGCTGCGAACGAGCGATGATCCCGTGTCATTGGCAAGCGTGCGAGCCGCTCTGACCGGCGGCTATTTGCAACTCGATAACCTGGTTGATCGCCGCATGCTGGCCGGCGCTCTACATTCCGATCCACTCTTTCTGGATTTGATAGGCGTGCTTATCCTGGGCGCAAGCGCTGCGCTCTTGTTAGCGGTTGCCGGCAATTTAATGGCGTCCTGGTTGAGCGTGCGCACGCGCCTGACCAACTTCGCGCTACTGCGAGCGCTGGGAACCGCTCCGAGACAAATTGCCCGCGTTTTGCTGTGGGAACAGGGCATCGTCTATGCCGCCGCACTTCTGTTGGGCATCTTTTTTGGCGCCCTGCTTGCTGTCACAGTGGTGCCGGCCCTGGTCTTTACCAGTATCACGCCCGGAACCTTTATCAGCAATAACGACTTTTACGCGCTTCAGCAGATCATACCGGTGCAGCTCGTTGTCCCTGTTTCGCTAGGCATAGCATTTCTGGTGCTGATCGCGATCCTCATTGTAGCGCTTGTGATGATGATGAGCGTCATTTTACATCGCTCAATGAGCCAGGTGCTGCGTTTGAGCGAGGATGGGCGCATGGATTTCCTATCGCGAGAAGAGGAACTGGTGATCGCGCGTTCAACGGCCGGGCAAAATAACCATCGTCGCCCCCGACGCTCATTGACTCCATCCCTGTTGACGCTCACGCTGTGGCGATTGCGCCAGGTGCGCTTTCTGCTCTTGCTGACGTGCGTTGGTATCACTGCTGCCGTCGTGATTGTCTGCGCTGTGCCGCTCTTTTCAACCGTCACTACGACCGCCGGTTTGCGCACCTCTCTTACAGCCACTCCAACTACCTCAGAAATCACGCTTGATACCACTACGCAGGGATTATCAACGGGCATCGTGCAGAACATACAACAACAGTTTGCGCCCATCATCCAGCACGACCTGGCGAACTATCTCGGCTCGTCCACGGCATTTACTGTGCAGGGATCGGGCTTCACGGTTGTTTCGCCTGCTCCGGTTAAGGGGGCTTATACGCTGAATCTTTTTGGCACTTCGATTCAGCAGGCCGCTTCTCATATCAACTTAGTCCAGGGACGGCTTCCTCAAGCCGCGAGTGGTGAGATTGAAACCATACTGACGCCTGAAACGGCGCAGAGCCTGCATGTCACCGTTGGATCGGTAATCACGCTGCGTCCCGATTACTATACGGATACGCAGGAGATGTTCGGCGGTCCTCACCGGGTTGGCGCGCTTCAGCTACACATCGTCGGACTCTTCAACGTCATTCCCGATTCCTTCTGGCATGGTCAGGATTTCCTGCCGGTCAGCCAGGATTCACAGACCTCGTATACGCTGCTGGTGCCGGGTACATCGTTCCTGGCGGCGCTTGATTCGATTGCCGCCGCGCACAATTCAAATGTCGTCTTCTCGCCCCAGACATATGAGTTGACCTGGCGTTACTATCTTGATCCCTCGCGGGTAAACATCTATCAATTGAGTAACCTGTCGGAACAGCTTTACCATTTGCAGTCCGATATCGCGGCGAAGGCCGGGCCTATACAGAATCAAGCCCAGACAAATGGGGTGATCGTCTACCCTTATATGTTGCAGGTGAGCCTTTACAATCCCGTACCCAATACATATCAATTGCCCGCGACGCTGCTGCAATACAACAACCGTGTCGCGGTGGTAAATGTTCCTATCGATATTCTTTCCCTGCAGATCATCGTACTGATTCTCTTCTTTGTCAGTTTGATGGCCGGTTTGCTGGTCGAACGGCAGACCGCGGCCATCGCTATGCTGCGCAGCCGTGGGGCGACGACGCGCCAGGTCTATGGCTTCCTGGTCATGCAGAGCATAGGCGTTGGTATTATTGCGCTCATCCTTGGGCCTATCCTCGCGCTTATCGCCATTGTCCTGATCTCGCAGCGCATGTTGCCGCCGGCCCAGCAGGATGCTATTACGCTGCTTACAGCTCATCCCATTTCGGCCATTCTGGGGGTCGCGTGGTATGCAGTCGTGGCGGTGCTGGTTGCTATTCTGACCATGGCTCTCCTGCTCAGGCGAGCCGCGACGATGGATGTACTGGCGCTGCGGCGAGAAACAGCCCGCACAACTCAAGTCCCTTTCTGGCAGCGTTACCGGCTCGATGTTATAGCCGCCGTGATTGCTTTGATTGGCTATGGTATCTCGCTGTACATTACCGGCATTGGATCGCTGCTTGATAGCCGTGCCCAGGTGCTGGTTGCGACGCCGCTGGCGCTGGTTGCTCCCATCTTCCTGCTGATCGGGCTTATCCTGCTTTTCTTGCGCTTCTTTCCTTATCTGTTGGCGTGGGGAGCAACTATTACCGGTCGCAATCGCGGCGCCGTCTCCATGCTTGCTCTAGCGCAGGTAGCGCGCGCTCCTCGCCAGGTGGTACGCATGACGATGCTGCTTGCTCTGGCAACTGCTTTTGCCATCTTCACGCTGGTCTTTTCCGCGTCCCAGATTCAGTACAGCCGTGATATTGCGGCCTACGAAACAGGTGCGGATTTCAGCGGCGATCTCCCTACTTCTGTTCATGTGACCTCATTGCAGAATATTACGGCAAAATACTCCGGCATACCAGGCGTTCTGTCTGCCACAGCGGGCTATGTGGGGGAAGCAACTTCATCTGGAATAGCGCCTGCCACGACAGTTGATATTCGCGCCGTCGATAGCAGCACGTTTGCGAACACCGCTATCTGGACCTCTCAGGATTCGAGCGAACCTCTCTCTTCATTGATGGCAAAGCTCGCTGCTGAGCGGCAATATGGCGTCAGCAGTGCTGGCGATGTTCCGGTGATTGCCGATGCCAATGCCATGAACAGGCTGAATCTTCAGATCGGGACTACCTTCACGTTGCAGGTGGGTTCTGGGGATTTCTCCAACCTGAACTTCGTCGTCATTGACCAGGTGCAGCATATTCCGACCGTCAATGACAACACCACCCTTGGGGCAGCAGGAGATTATGTGCCGCCAGCAGGTATTCTGGTCGATTATATGACATATTCTAGCATTTACGATACGCAGATTGTCGCGGCAGGCGGCTTGAATAGCGGTAGCTTGCTTCCGATCAATCATGTCTGGTTGCGTGCAATGGACGATGCACATTCGCTGGCGCAGGTGCGCGCTGCGCTTAACACTCCGACACTGCACCTCGACAATCTGAATGATCGCTACGCGCTCGAAAGCACGTTAAGCAATGACCCACTTTACCTTGATCTTATCATTATACTGGTAATAGGGGCGATTACTGCCCTGTTGCTGGCCGTGATCGGCGACTTGCTCACTTCGTGGCTCAATGTTCGCACACGTTTAACCAATTTTGCCGTCTTGCGCGCTCTAGGGGCCTCGCCGGGCCAGGTTGCCGGCGTCCTGACATGGGAACAGGCGATTGTCTACATTGCCGCGCTGGTGCTGGGAGTCGTTTTCGGCGCGTTACTCTCATTGACGGTCGTCCCAACGCTCATCTTTACCGGCGCGCCCGCCAATATGACGAATATCGATGAATTTTATGCTCTCCAGCACATCATTCCGGCGCACATCGTCGTACCGCTCTCGCTCGACATCGTCTTCATCGTGCTGATAATCGTCTGTATTGTTGCCCTGGGCATGATGGCGCGTGTGGTCTTAAGTCCTTCAATGAGCCAGACATTGCGGCTGAGCGAGGACTGATCCTAGTAGCCTTTATCTTTGCGCCAGGGCGTATCAGACCGTTTCATCCAACGATCGTTGTAGAAGAGGAAAGTATCTTCGCGGTTGAAGAACGACTCTGTCAACTCGCACTCCTCCCAGAAGCCGACCTTACCGGTCTGCTGGTTGACTTTTTTGGTCAGGAAGTCGATGATGGCAGGTCCATTGTCGAGATCGACGCCTGGAAAACTCTCTTCGTCGATATCGCCTTCCAGTTCCACTGGTTTTCCCGCCTGTGTTCCGCGCAGGATGTAATAAATGTACATGGTGGCCCTCATTGCTCTGTGATGAGAATGAATCCTAATCATACCGTAACCTTAATTATTATACCATCACAATTGCAGGAACGGCGGAAATATGGAGTTGATTTTATTATCTATTCACGTATCAAATATACTATAAATTCGAAATAAAAAAGGTTGACTTACTGGACATTATAATATATACTTTTCTTGGAAATATCCGAACGTTTGAGCCTGCTTTAACATTGCAGGTTTGATTTTAAAACATAGTAGGAAGTCTTCAGTATCAGAAAGGAGAGATTAGCAAAAAGAAAGATGAGGAAGTTGATTTACGCGAGTTTCGGGCTAGTCTTTATTTTCCTGAGTACGTTCATCCCTGTAAGCCCAAGCTTTGCGGCATCCAAGGCTATTGCAAAATCTGACCCTTTAGTTGTTATCGCCTTAGATGTCACAAGGACATCACATTGCTCCGCGAGCAAGATTCTGAATGTTGGAACACGTAAACAGTTCACAGTAAACTATGCTTGTCCGGCAGGTAGTATTATCGAGACAGAAACCGTTCATCTTTCGCAGGCTGTGGCACGGCACGAACCATATGTTGTTCTGCCATCGTCAACCTCCTCAGAGAAAGTGCTGAAGCACTTTTTATTACAGTTTCAGCAATTAGTGGCAATGGTGCGAGAAAAGGCAGAGCAAGAAAGTCCGAATTCGTTCCAAGGACCTTCCATCGCTTGCGGATCGAGTTCCACGCCTTCATTAAACTGGACTGCCAATGGTGACTCAGTGCATACATATGTCCACTACACGAAGAGCTCGGACTGTACGACGGTATTCATTCAATTTAGCGGTGTACAGGGTAATACTGCCCCAAATCCTCTTTGGTGGGATCGCGATCAGTATGCAAGTTGGACAGGTTACCTTAATAATTGTCCTTTTGTCGGAACCAACAACTGGTCCACTAACTGGAATATAACCCAGCCGGTAAATTATACATATGAGCATTGGTTAGTGGACCCGGCATGTCCCGAATTTGGCTACACTTCCTGGCACGAGGACATTCGACTGAACTAGCTTGCACGGAACACAAGGAGAGTGCAAGCAACAACCCTGAAGACTTTGCTTATCCCAGCTTTGCCCGCTCACTTCGTGTGAGTGGGCAAAGCTGTTGTCTTTTGCCATCGGGCAATTGGCTTTTATAGAACTGGAGTCTCTCTTGAGATGCCCAACTCGATACATCTCCTGAGAAACTTCATATAATTTTATGCTTCATCCACCAGTACGACAGGACGAAGAATCCAACAGTTAAGAGCAGATAGATACCAGTTTCAAAACCCTGAAAGAGCCAGAAGCGATTTTCAGGCTGATACACCGTCCTGAACCGAAAACCATACCTATCAAAGCACGCTGCAAGATCTGATGCGGACACCGTCGAGTTACATACAGCAGTAGCCGAATCTGGTACAACATTACTGTGACGATCGATTGTTTCCTGTGCTATTATCCATGACTGAGCAGGAATCTGTGCGCTAGGGGAGCTAATTGAATAATCGAAATGCAGCGGTGGTAAAAAATATGGACGCCAGAAGACCTCTATCAAGATTCGCACTACAATAAAGACCACCAGGGCGATAGCCATTGCCGGAACAGTTCTTCGTAGGAGTATACCTACAGCGAAACCCAGGACAAATGAGAAAAGTGCATAGGCAGGAAGAACTATTCCCCGAACATCATAGAAAGGCCAGATGGTGGTTAATACGTTGCTCAAGGGCTGGCTCCACCAGGATAATAGGACAAACAGGAACGTAAAAGCACAAAGTGTTGCAATGGAAAGTAAACTAATCTTTGTGATAAGCCAGCGATACCAGGAAACGCCTTGCGTCCAGACTAAACGATAAGTTCCCTGTTCCAATTCTTGCGCTCCCGCTGGAGCGCCAAGAAATACACCAACCAGTGGTGGTAGAGCAAGTAACAAAATAGAGAAAAGATTATAAAACGTTGAGCTTCCAAAGGCTTTCGTCATAGCCTGACTATTAAAATTTGCCAGCGATTGAAAGCATTGCACGGTAGGTAAAACACACTTTGCTGCACCGGATTGATCATAGAGGTTTCTGATGCTGAGGCCAGTTATCACGACGACGCACACAATGAGTAAAAGCAATACTCCTGCACTGATTGCTTCCATACGGTGCTGCCTCCAGGTAAACCAGATCATTCTAACACCTCCTCTTTATTATGAGTATGAACCTGTCTATCCATCCTTGACTGTGCCAGGTAGGCTAAGACAATATCTTCCATAGATACGTCTTGCACTTTCCAGAGGCCATCTAGCCTGGAACTATAATCACGTACCATTATCTTGCTCTGACGTTCTCCGTGGGTGACCTCAAGCACAGCAGCATTTTTCATGAGAGACTCCGCCTGTTCGCGTGGCCCGATCAATAATTTGTGAGATTGCAATAATTGATCCACATCACTCGCTACCTGGACATGTGAGGTTGATAGAATAACAAGATAGTCGCAGAAGCGTTCCAGGTCGGCTACAATGTGTGAGGACATAACCACTGTGAAATTACCATCAGCTACTATCTCCAACAATAACTGCTGAAATTCACGACGGGCTAAGGGATCGAGGCTGGCGACTGGTTCATCCAGAATGAGTAATTCAGGGTTTTTGGCTAAGGCCAGAATCAACGCGACCTGCGCTTGTTGACCTCCTGAAAGTTTGCCGGTCTTTTGATGGAGTGGGATGTTCAATTGTTTTAGTCGTTTCATAGCAAAATTACTATCCCAATGGGCATTCATCTTGCGACCAAACGTCAACATATCTTCTACGGTAAAAGATTTTAGTAGTGGATGCTCCTGTGCAACAAAGCCGACTTTACTGAGGATTTGTTCGGGCTGCTTCTGAGGGTCAACGCCGAATACTTTAAGACTGCCTGTACTGGGTGCTAATAGTCCTACAATCAAATGGAGTAACGTTGTTTTTCCTGCACCATTGGGTCCTACCAGACCAATTACACGTTCCACCGGTAAACTTAACGTGCAGTCCTGTAATGCCCAGGAATACCCATAGCGCTTACCTAGACCGTTGCATGCTACTGATGAAATCATTTCATTACATCCTCACTTTTTTTCGTTGAATCGTACTCAAGAAAAGTGCTCGAATGCTTTCCTGATCCAGTCCAGTTGCTTCAGCTTTATCTAGCCAACTAGATAATTCTTGACGAAGAACTTCAAGGGATGCCGATAAGGGCTTCTCCAGCCCGTGTAGTACAAAAGTTCCTAATCCTGGATGTGATGTTATCAACCCTTCCATTTCAAGTTGCCGATAAGCTTTAAAGACTGTATTCGGATTAATAGCAAGTTTCGCGACGACTTCACGTATGGTTGGCAATCGATCTCCCGGCTGCAAATAGCCAAGCCGTAGAGCATACCTTACTTGTTGCACTATTTGCATGTAGGTAGCTACTCCTGAACGGCTATCCAGGTAAAATTCAATTACTGACTTTTCATTTGTCATGGAAATAACCTGACGCGACAAGAAAACCTAAAGACCTATTGTTATAGGAAAATAATACATTAAACCACTTCTCACTGTCAAGATGGGTTAATTGACTCCACGCAGGCCCCAAACAAGCAACGCCTTTCATCCTGCGCTTGAGAGGAGTGAGTACCTATATCGGCCATTCGTTTTGATGCTACACTGTTTAAAATCGGCTCAGGGAAAGGCAAGGGGAAGACAGCATTTTATGACTTTTGGCGGTATAACGGAACCGGAAAAAATTCGTTGAGAAAAAAGTACATCTGTACGTTGAAATTCGATGGTATCATATGCTATACTTTACTAAGAAGCAACATTAGAAAGTTTGTACAAGAACGCGGTATTACTCGTCGGCAATCGGCGGCTGGCTAGTACGGAGTAAAATATTTTATGCCCATGCTCCTGATTCCGTTGCTCGCGGTTTCCCTGATCATTACCCTGGTCGGATTGCTGCTTTCCCCTAAACCACGAGCGCGTAGTCAACGTCCACCATCATATTCTGCGATGCGCGGCAGGCGGCGTGATCCAGTTGATACTGAACCGGTGCGCGCACGGCGTTATAGAGCTTCTACTGAGGAACCGGCCTTATTGAGCCTGTCAATGGCGGCGCTATGGGGACGTGCCACGGGCCGCGATATAGGCGAGTCTCTGCCCTGGAAAGTCATTATCATTGGCCTCGTCGCCATTTTTATACTTGGCTTTTACTCTTTGAACCTCCTGCTGCCTCATCCCGCCTCTTTCGGGCCGACGTGGTTCCTTTCGCAAGATGCTTCCGCGGCACAGCAAACTCCTGGGAGCGAGCCCACCTATAATGTCTCACAGAAGCTCGTTCGTATAAGCCAGCTTGACCCATCTCAATACAACTCTACACAGGAATATAATACCTGGGCCTATTCTGCCTGCTCCGCGGCGTCAATGACAGAAGTAATCAATGCCTATGGACATCATTATCGCATCACGGATATCTTGAAGGTTGAATCCCAATTAGGCGCTATTACGCCGCAATTGGGGCTATTGAGAGATTCAGGTATTGCGGAAACGGTCGCGAAATTTGGTTTCAAGACCGTTTGGGGCTACAATCGTAGTCTTGCCCAGGTGATAGCGATTGCCAACCAGGGAGAACCCGTCATCGTGGATTTCCCACCTTCTAAATATCCAGATGGCCACCTTCTGGTGGTGACGGGTGGAAATAGTTCCAGTGTCTATTTAGCCGATTCCTCGATCTTTAATCGCCATGCAATCTCTCACCAGCAATTTATGCAATGGTGGGGTGGATTTTCCGCGATAGTTACGCCGAAGTAACGTCTCTTCCAGGGCAACCACAAGGGTCCGCCCTGGATAGTATTTTGATTTTTATTCCGTATCGCGATTGCGCGCGCGTTCGTGCTGCGTGAGGTAGCGTTTGCGCAGGCGGATATTTAGCGGCGTCACCTCGACCAGTTCATCGTTATTGATGAAGTCGAGCGATTGCTCCAGGCTCATGATGATGGGTGGCGTTAGGCGCACGGCGATATCGGCGGTCGAGGAGCGGACATTCGTTTTCTGCTTTTCTTTGCAGACGTTGACCACCATGTCCATTGGCCGCACGTTGAGGCCGACAATCATGCCCTCGTAAACGGGCGTGCCTGGTTCGATAAACGTATCACCGCGCTGCTGGGCGTTGTTCAATCCATAAGTTACCGCTACACCGGTCTCAGAAGCGATCAATGCTCCCATACGGGTCGTGCCTATTTTTCCGAGCCAGGGTTGGTAGTCGATCAACATGCTGCTCATCGCTCCATTGCCCTGCGTGAGCGTCAGGAAGGCGTTGCGGAAACCGATTAAGCCGCGTGTTGGGATGTGGTACTCCAGGCGCACATTTCCTGAACCATCGTTGGTCATATTCGCGAGCTGCGCTTTGCGGGCGGCGAGCGTTTCCGTCAAAACTCCGATGTACGTCTCGCGGGTATCTATAACCAGGTGCTCAATCGGTTCGAGTATTTCGCCATCCTCGCCTATGTGCGTGATAACCTCCGGGCGGGAGACCTGGAATTCGTACCCTTCGCGGCGCATGGTTTCGATCAAAACCGAAAGATGTAGCTCGCCGCGTCCTGAAACGATAAATTCGTCAGGCGTGTTGCCATCTTCTACGCGCAGGCTGACGTTCGTCTCCAACTCACGATAGAGCCGCGCCCGCAGCTGGCGCGAAGTCTGAAACTTTCCCTCGCGCCCGGCGAACGGACTGGTATTCACGCCAAACGTCATTTTCAGTGTAGGCTCGGTGATGGCAATAGTGGGCAAGGCTTCGGGCGTATCGATATCGGCAATTGTCTCACCGATATTAGCGTTGGGAATGCCGGTGAGCGCAACGATATCTCCCGCCAGCGCCTCATCGACTTCAACGCGCTGCAAGCCCTTGAAGGTGAGGACAAGATTGATTTTCTGGCGCGAGACGATGCCGTCGCGGTTGATATGCGCGACGAACGTATTGGGCTTCACGCGCCCACGCACCACGCGGCCAATTGCGTACTTGCCCTTATAGTCGTCGTAGTCGAGCGCTGCCACCAGCATCTGCAGTGGGGCTTCGGTATCCACCAGCGGGGCCGGAACGGTATTGACGATGGTCTCAAACAATGGTTCGAGGTCGCGAGGCTCGTCATCGGGTGAATACATGGCGACCCCCTCGCGGCCAATCGCGTACAGGATAGGGAAATCGAGGTGCGCGTCGGTCGTTGCCAGTTCAAGGAAAAGGTCCTGCGTCCATTCGACTACCTGGGCGATGCGGGCATCGCGGCGATCAATTTTGTTGATGACGACGATGGGCTGCAGATTGAGTTCCAAAGCCTTTTGCAAGACGAAACGTGTCTGCGGCATGGGGCCTTCAACGGCGTCAATGAGCAGGATGCAACCATCGGCCATATTCAGCACACGCTCGACTTCGCCGCCAAAATCGGCATGACCCGGTGTATCGATGATATTGATCTTGATACCTCGATAGGTGATAGCGGTATTTTTAGCCAGGATGGTAATGCCGCGTTCGCGTTCCTGGTCGTTGGAATCCATAATTAGCTCGCCCACCTGCTGGTTTTCGCGGAAGATGTGGCTCTGCTTTAACAGGCCATCCACCAGGGTGGTTTTGCCATGATCAACGTGGGCGATAATGGCGACGTTACGAATATCCTCGCGCCGCACTAAACGTTCTGTCTGGGTCATACTCTTCATAACCTGCATAATTTCGATGTGAGACTTTCTTTTCTAAAGGCATAAGAAAACCGGACGGCTAGAGTCGCCCGGTACATTTGATAACTTTTTGACCGATACTTTCCGCCTATATTGTATCTCTTCTAGAACAGAACGTCAAGCTGTGGTGCAGGACAGGAACGCGTCGCTGTCCCTACGGGCATCAGGACCCCAAACCTGGACAGGGATAAGCCGCTGTCCCTATAGGACTTTAAATCACCCAGTTGGAGAGATAGCTTGCCTTCTGCGCCCTGCCTGCATCCACAGGAAAACGGCGATCCCGTAGACAGGAATGAAACCAATGAACCAGCCCAGCCAGGTTGGTATTGCGGGCAGGGTAGTGGCTGTGACCGGGACATCAAATGACTGCTGGCCAAGTGGCCCATCTACAACCACGTGCAAGTTCCATGGCCCCTGCACCGTGATCTCGGCGTCTCCCTGCACGCCTCCCGGCACCCGCGGGTCAGGACTCACACTATCCCTGATCGGGTTCGCTGTAAGCTTGCCATTGATGCGAATCTGGCCGTTGCGCAAAGGTGTCCCCACCGGAACAGAAGTCACCTGGTAGCTCCAGGAACCTTGCTCCGCTCCCTGCGGAGCAATCGCGAAAGGCAGCGCGAAACCCGCGCGAGCAGGGTCGTCGTAGAGGCTTACTATGAAGCGATAAGGGCCTGCCTGTACCTGTTCGACGCGTGCCGGTGTGTTCCCATGCTGTGTCGCGGCCAGGGTCGTGCCGATTTCGACCAGCAGGAAGATCAGCGCGAGTATACCCAGCGCGAGCAGAAATTGCTGCCAGCGACTCGTCCTCCTTTTCATGCCTGCTTCCTCCGCATCGATTCGCCGGTGCCTGTACCGAGCCAGTATCCCAGCCATGTGCCCAGCAGGCCGAGCAGGAGCGATACTACGACAATCACTACTATGTTGGTATGCGGCAGATTGCCGGCTGCCTGCGATTGAGTAGTAGCCTGCACTGTGCCTTTTACGGCGGACGCGAGGCTGGCATGCGCGCGAGCAGTGCGGAGAAACAACGGGTAGAAGAATGCCGACAGGCTGATGCCTATCGAAGCGACTACAAATGTCACCCAGTTTGTGCTTCTCAACGGCCACCTCATGCGCTGCGAGACCCAGACAACGATATCCAGCAGTACTGCCGCGATAATTACCCAGTATTGCCATTCTACCGCTACGATAGAAACGGTTGGCGCACTCGGAAGCAAGGCCTGCTGTTCAAGGTGGAGATTGAGTGTCATCAAGGACGGCACAAGCAGGTAAATTCCCAGCCCAATGACCAGGTAGACGATCACTACGCTTGTGGACGCTGCTCGCCATGGCAACGCGCGAGTGGCCAGCATCATCACAAAGATGCCAAATGCGCCGAGCATCAGCGGATAGACGGTGAAAGTCAGGTTGCCGAAATGGAGATACCCTGTACTGAGGGCATTGAGCAACAGAATAGAGAGGAAACTTAGCAGCGTCGCGCATGCCACAATCACTCCAATATATCCTACCTGTGCTGCCCATTGCGCTCCCTGTTTTGCGGCAAGCTGAGCCCCATCTGCCAGGATATATATGATTCCCAGGCAGCCCACACTGACTCCTACCAGCGCCATAATATGAAAAGGGGCCCAGATTGAGACATCGATCCCGTAGAGCGTATGCCAGTATTGATCCAGCGGAAAGGCGATAGCGGCATCGAGCGCTCCATATCCGACGAGGTAAGTTCCTAATGAACTGGAGAAGATGCCCGCAAACGTCGTACTCTCCTGAGCTACTGATGCATTACGCCGTGCCCACAGCGTTTCTAGAAGAACGGCTGCCAGAGCTGCGAGACCCGTCACGGTTATACTTCCCAGAATAAAGAGGTGCGGTGCGGTCAGCGTGCGGTCCCGTCCCACGGCGATATGCCACTGGATATCCCAGCTCACCGCAAAGAGACCGACCAGCGAAGTCAGGAGCATTATCCATCCTGATACCAGGCGCAATTTCCATAAAGCAGGATAGGTACGCTCGCCGGCGAGCGTATCGTTGTTCAGCGCCTGAGCTTCAATCGGTTGTGCCATCATTTTCTCCTTAACCCTGATTCACATCTCCTTCAGTTTACGCTGTTGTTCCCGGTCTAGCAAGAGGTCAAAATTCTGGTGATTGCCCAGAATCTCTTGCGAATCTTTTAAAGATATGTTACTATATTTTTAGCAATCTAAAACTTTTGTTTCGGGAGAGATAAACATGGAAGAGCCGATTCAAGATCTTGCCCCTCGCATCAGTGATTGTTTGAAGGTGATTTATGATATGCAGGAGCGGGGGCAAAAAGTCTCTACTTCAGCGGTCAGCGAGCGGTTGGGGGTGAGTGATGCGACCGTGACGATGTTATTCAAAGATTTTGCGGCGGCCGGTTGGGTTGAACACGCACCTTACCGCGGTGTGCGCCTGACGGCCCTGGGCGAGCGCAAGGCGATGGAGGTTATCCGGCATCATCGCCTGCTCGAACTGTACCTGGCGCGCGAGCTCGGCTATAGCTGGGATAAGGTGCATGACGAGGCGGACAAGCTGGAGCATGTTATCTCGGAAGAGTTTGAAGACAAACTTGATGCCCTGCTCGGCTATCCCACGGTTGATCCGCATGGCGACCCCATTCCCAGTAAGGATGGGGTGATTCCTCTGCGTAAGGGCATTCCGTTGCCGCAGCTGGCACAGGGACGAACAGCTCTTATCGTGCGTGTAAGCGACCAGGACCCCGAAAAGCTGCGCTACCTTGGGCAACTGGGGCTGTATCCTGAGACATACGTAGAGGTGATCGAGCGGGCGCCATTTGGCGGTCCGTTGCGCATTCGTGTGGGCGAAAAGCCACAGCAGGTCGAACATATGTTGGGGGCAGAACTGGCCGAACATATTACTGTAACACCTATTGAAGCAGGTGAGATGGCAAACAAGTGAGATTATGGCTATAGAACAGGACATGTACCATGGCGTTACTACGTTCAAAAGCAACACAGGAAGAGTTCATTGGGGGTGTGGACAATGCGACAGTTAGAGCCGCGCGTGAAGTTCTGGAAGGACAGAGTAAGCGCAACGTTCTGACGCGCATTCTCCCTTTCCTTGGTCCTGCCTTTATTGCCAGTGTAGCCTATATCGATCCCGGTAATTTTGCCACCAATATACAGGCCGGCGCCCAATTTGGTTATCTGCTGGTCTGGGTGATTATCGCCAGTAACCTCATGGCGATGCTCATTCAAACCCTATCGGCAAAACTAGGGATTGCGACCGGAAGGAATCTCGCGGAAATCTGTCGCGAGCAGTTTCCTCGACCCGTCGTGCTGGGAATGTGGGTGCTTTCAGAAATCGTAGCGATGGCTACCGACCTGGCCGAATTTCTCGGCGCTGCGGTTGGCTTCAATCTGCTCTTTCACATACCTTTGCTGCTAGCGGGAATTCTGACGGGGATTACAACGTTCATCATCCTTGGCCTTGAGCATCGTGGGTTCCGGCATCTCGAAGCTGTGATTACTGCCCTGGTGGGCGTAGTTGCCGGCAGCTATTTGATTGAGACGGTCCTCGATAGACCAGATTGGGCCCAGATCGGCTACCATGCTGTCGTGCCGCAATTCGCCGGCACCAGTAGTGTGCTGCTGGCAGTTGGTATTCTGGGTGCTACGGTGATGCCGCACGTCATTTTTCTGCATTCATCGCTCACTCAGAATCGCGTTATTGCCAGGGGGACGAAGGAACGCCGGAAGCTCTTCCGTTTTGAATTGATAGATGTGGTCATAGCGATGTCTTTAGCGGGTCTGGTCAACCTGTTTATGCTGGTGATGGCTTCGGCGACTTTCTTCGCTCATGGGATGACAGGTATCGGGACTCTCGATCAGGCATATCGAACGCTACAGCCATTGCTTGGTAGCGCAGCCAGCGTGATTTTTGCCGTATCTTTGCTGGCTTCTGGTCTATCCTCGTCGACGGTTGGAACAATGGCCGGCCAGGTGGTGATGCAGGGATTCCTGCGCCGCCAGATTCCTGTATGGCTGCGGCGCCTGGTAACAATGCTGCCTGCATTAATTGTCATAGCTTTAAACCTCGATCCTACCAGTACGCTGGTCGTCAGCCAGGTGATTCTCAGCTTCGGCATTCCTTTCGCGCTCATTCCGTTGGTGATGTTCACCCGTCAAAAGAACCTGATGGGCGACCTGGTCAATCGCCGCTATACAACGCTGGTCGCATGGGTGGTTGCCGGGCTGATTGTTACGCTCAATCTGTACCTGTTATTCCAGCTTTTCCAGACGGTCTTATAATCCAGCTTACCTCTTTTCTGCGTTTATTTGAAATGTGATTGCTCAATAGTAACAATCACTCCCTCACGATGTTGAAAGCCAGGAGGCCAAAGGGGGGAAATACTATTTTCTTACGAAGGAGAAAGCACTCATGCAAACTTCCCTTGTCAAACGCCGGCTATCTATTGTTATCCTTATCGGTTTACTGCTAACGCTCTTATTGGCAGCGTGCGGCAATAATGCGCCCACCACTTCCACCGGTTCATCTACATCAACTTCACCATCCCCGACAGCAACGCAGTCCACCTCAACAGCGACAACGGAACAGGCCTTGCTTCCACTCATGACGCTTGTTGGTACACCCACGGCGAAATTAGTAGCCGGACATCATACGTTTGAGGTGGATGGCAAGATCAAAAATGGCGACACGAAACAGCATGATATCTATGTACAGGGATTATTGCTCGATGCTTCAGGAACAGTAGTGGGAGCGACTGCTTTTTTCAATGTAGATAATGTTCCGGGCGGCGGAACCGCGAGCTTTTCTATTCAAGGAACAACGATGCAGCCAACGTGGACCACTGTGGAGGTAAAGGTGGTTGGTGTTACTGAGAATATCGGCAGTTCAGGAGACAACTAAACAATTGAAATAGTGGTTTCATCTTATCCCCCGCAAGCACCTCTATCTGGCTTGCAGGGGATTTTTCATTGGTTCCTGCCTCTGAGAATGGTATAATTACGACATACTACAAATGCCAATCGCTAAGCTCATCTTCAAGAAAATGTAATGCATCATGGACAAACACCTTTCCAAACATACCATTCAACGCCGCCAGCAGGTACAATCGCTGCTTGACCAACTCGATCCTGAAGCCGAGCCACAGGCTTTGATTGTGCCCGGCTCGCCCGTGCCGCAAGGTATCGTCGTAGTCTTCCCCGGTTCGTTTAATCCACCTACAAATGCGCACCTGGCGTTACTGAGCCAGGCACGGCAATACGCGCGTTCTCACCTGATATCGACAGGTGAGAAAAAGCAGGCAATCAGGCTCTATGCCGCGATGAGCAAGCATATTGTCGATAAGGAGCATGTCCAGAAGCCCACAGTGCTTGACCGCATCATGCTGCTCGAAACTGTGCTGCGGCACCACCTGCGTCATACGGGGATTATGCTGTTGAACCGGGGATTATATGTGGAGCAGGCGCAGGGGATACGGACCTGTTTTCCGAAGGTGACGAGACTCTATTTCCTGATAGGCTTTGACAAAATTGTGCAAATCCTCGATCCCCATTATTATCAAGACCGTGATGCGGCCCTGCGGGAGCTTTTTGCCCTGGCGGAATTGCTGGTTGCGCCACGCGGAGATGCTGGCCCGCAGCAACTCAATGCGCTTTTACACAAACCCGAAAACCTGCAATTTGCAGGGCACATTCATCCTCTGCCGTTCAGCGCGTCCTATCGCGATTTCTCTTCGACGCGCATTCGGCAGGACCCACAGGAGCATTTGCAGGATGTGCCGCCAGAAGTGCGGCGATTTATACAGCAGACGCATGTATATGATGAACAGGAACAGCAGTGAAGTCTTTAGAAATGTACAATCCTAGGAAGTCGAGCGCTTGAATACCAGCCTGCTTGTGCCGATCTGCACTACGTCGCCTTCGAGCAATTGATAGCGTGTGATGGGCATGCCATTGACGAAGGTGCCGGTGGCCGAGCGATGATCCTCAATCTCGTATCCACCATCTGGTAGCTGGCGGATGGTTGCGTGGAGACGACTGACGGCCAGGTCTTCCAGGAAAATATCGCATTCGCGGCTGCGTCCGATTGTCATCTCGGGCAGCAATTCAAAACTACGCACAATGACCCCTCGCCGTCCGGTAAGGTTCAGTTTAGCAATCGCGCTGCCTGATGGGTCCGGCTGCTTGCCGATATGGAGCTCGCGGCCACGCGACGAAGCAAGCTGGAATGGACGCGTCCCCTCGTGAGCGAAAAAGATGAGGAGTGTGTTGCCGAATTGCAAGCGATCTCCATCAACCAGCAGTTGCTCTCTCACAGGCTGCTCATTCACGAAGCAATCGCCGCTGCCATGTTCATCGCGCAGGACGTAGCCTGCATCGGTATGCCAGATGCTTGCCTGTTTGCGATGGACGGCGAGGTCTTCTAAGAAAATGTCACAATTGCGGCTGCGGCCAATCGTGGTGCAGTCTTTCCACAGTTCCACACGCTTACCGGCCTGCGGGCCTTGTTGGATGAGAAGATATGCTGGTGATGTATATTCCTGCGCCATATTTCTACTTTTCCCTGATCCTGGCTATTTATTTATCTTTTTGTTCATCTAACGCTTGTAAAATCTTTTCTGGAGTGATTGGTAGGCTACGAATGCGTACCCCTAACGCATCGTAGACCGCATTGGCGACCGCGGGAGCCATGCCATTGGTGGGTACTTCACCGGCGGATTTCGCTCCGAACGGCCCCGTGTATTCGGTGTCCTCAACCAGGATGGTTGTCATCTTCGGCATATCCAGTGTTGACATGACTTTATAATCCACAAATCCCGGATTGCGCACGCGGCCCTGCTCGTCGAATTTGAGCTCTTCGCTAAGCGCATAGCCCAGGGCCATCGTGACTGCTCCCTCGACCTGTCCGGTGGCCAGGGTGGGATTGATGGCTTTGCCAAGATCAAGCGCGTTGACGGCCCTTGTCACGCGTACCTGTCCCGTTTCCGTGTCTACCTCGACCTCTACGAATTGTGCGAAAAAAGGAGCCGGCGAATCATCAGTCCAGAAATCTCCTTTTGCCATAATCTGCTGGCGGTGCCTGCCATACAATGTTTCATGCGCGATATCCGCTATGGTCAGATTGCTCGCGCCGCGCGGTGTATAAATAACTCCATCGATGATCGACATGTCTTCAGGAGAGCAGTCGAGCATATCGCCCGCCACTTCCAGGATTTGCTGCCGCACCCGCTCCGCGGCGACCTTGACGCCGCTGCCACTGATATAGGTGGTGCTGGAAGCATACGAACCGTAGTCGAAGACGCTGGAATCGGTATCGGCGGAATGCATGATGATCTTGTCCATGCCGACCCCCAGCGCCTCTGCTGCGATCTGGCCAAGGATGGTATCGCTGCCCTGCCCGATATCGGTGGCTCCTGTCATGACATTGAACGAGCCATCTTCGTTGAGCTTGATCGAGGCTCCGCCAAGTTCAAAGCTGGCAACGCCGCTCCCCTGCATCGCGGTCGCCATGCCTCGCCCGCGCCGGGCCGGCTTGCCATCGCCTCTATCGAATGGCTGATACCAACCTATAGCTGCTGCCCCACGTTCCAGGCACTCCGGCAGGCCACACGAACGAAATTGACGTTTGGAGTGCCATACGCCATCTATCTCTTCGCCTTCGATGGGGTCCCAATCGCCTTTCTGCACGTGATTCTTGCGCCGGAATTCCAATGGGTCCATATTAAGGCGGTGCGCGATTTCATCGATGTGCGATTCAAGGGCAAAAAAGCCCTGCGGCGCGCCATAACCACGCATGGCGCCTGTAATGGGCAGGTTGGTATAAATGGCATCGGCCTGGAAGAGATAGGCTTTGGCGCGATACAGGCACAACGTTTTATGCCCCGTGCTGCGCGTGACGGTGAAGCTATGCGTCCCATACGCGCCCGCGTTGCCAATGGAATGCATGGAGATAGCAACCAGCGTGCCGTCGCGCTTTACACCGCTGCGCATGCGCATAATCATCGGGTGGCGGAATCTTCCGGCGGTAAATTCTTCCTGGCGGCTGTATTCGATGCGCACGGGCCGGCGCGTTTTCAGGGCCAGGGCCGCGGCAACCGGTTCCAGCAGCATCTCCTGTTTGCTGCCGAAACCACCACCAACGCGCGGTTTGACGATGCGCACGCGCGAGATGGGCAACTGCAATACTGAGGCCAGCTGGCGGCGTGTATGATATGGCACCTGCGTGCTGCTGACGACGATCATGCGCTCGTAGCCGTCCAGGTAGGCAACGCACACATGCGGCTCCAACACGGCATGTGAAATATATGGGACGCGATATTCTCCCTCAACGATGATATCGGCCTCGCGCATCGCGGCATCAAAGTCGCCGTGCCGGATCACCTCGTGCGCGGCGATATTGTGGGATGCATCATAAATGCTGCCCAGATTCTTGCCCGCGTTGGGGTGCGTTGTATCGGGTTCGTGCAATTGGGGAGCGCCCTCCTTGCAGGCTTCGAGCGGGTCGAATACGGCCGGTAGCACATCATAATCGACTTCGATGAGGCCAAGGGCTTCCTCGGCGATGGCAGGGGTTTCTGCCGCGACGAAAGCGACCCAATCTCCCACATAACGCACGCGATTGTCAAGCAAATAGGCATCATAGGGAGACATCTCCACGTAGGGCTGGCCGGCGGTGCTATGTGCCACGCGTGGAAGGTCTTCATAGGTCAGAATAGCATAAACACCCGGTAAAGCGAGCGCCTTGCTTTTATCGATATGGCGAATAGTGGCATGCGCGTGTGGGGAGTGCAGGATGCGGGCATGCAGCATATTGGGCTGTTCAAATTCAGCAGCATAGACGGGTGCGCCTGTGACAAGTGGCCGCGCATCTACGCGCCGCTCTTTTTGTCCAACGACGCGGGTGCGCGCTTCCTGGCGCGCTCGTTGATGTTTCGCGTCGGCAATGTTGCCTGCGCCGGGTTCGTAGTAGTCATGTGCCATAGGTAAGTTTCCAGGATCTCCTTCTCAATGTTTCAGAATCATACCATGGTTGGCATTGCGAGACAAGCCTGTTTTAAGACTTCATGTTCTCAGCCGCTCTCAAGACTGCCGCGACCGGCTTCACATAGCCTGTACACCGACAAATGTTGCCGGCCAGCGCCGCTCGTGCCTCCTCCTCGGTGGGATGTGGGTTATCCTGTAAAAAAGCATAAGTACGCATGATGAAACCCGGTGTGCAGTATCCGCATTGAGCGGCCCCCTCCTCGGCAAATGCTTCCTGAATGGGATGCAGCTTCCCTTCCTGGGCGAGGCCCTCGATGGTGAGCAGGTCGGCGCCCTCGGCCTGGGCCGCTAACATGCAGCAGGAGTTGATGGAGCGGCCATCCAGAATGACGCCGCAGCCGCAGCAATCGCCGGTGCCGCAAATAAGTTTCGCGCCTCTATAATGATGCTCATGCAGGGCTTCCAGCAGTGTTTCACCCGGCTGGACGCGCCAGGTTGTTTTCTGTCCATTGACTGTCAAGGTCATTTCTATTTCAGGCATGATGCCATTCCTCTCCATGGGGGGCTAACCCTGCCGCCTGTCGCAGCGCCCGCACCGCAGCGATGCCGCTCATCCGCCGGCGGTAATCGGCGGATGCCCGGTGATCGCTGATCGGTCGCACTTCCTCGCCCACGATTGCCGCCATGCGCTGGAATGTTTCCTCTACGGCTGGCTGTCCTACCAGAGCCTCTTCCGCTGTTGGAATACGCAATGGTGTGGGGGCCACCGCTCCCAGCACCAGGCGCGCAGCAATAATTACTCCGTCTTGAACAGTCAGCGTCGCGGCTGCGTTTACCACCGAGATATCTTCAGCTGTGCGGCCAATCTTATAAAAACCACCGTGCATGCCTTGCCTGTTCAATGGGATGCGCAGTTCGCGGATCAACTCGCGCTCACGGACGCTTTTAGCCGGGCCGGTGAAAAACTGGTTCAACGGCACGATACGCTCTCCCTGTTCGCCTACCAGCACTGCCTGCGCGTCAAGTGCCAGCAAAGCAGGTGGAGTGTCCGCGGAAGGTAAGGCAGAGGCGACATTGCCTGCCAGCGTCGCCATATTGCGGATGTTTGGGGAGCCGCACACAGCTGCGCCTCGCGCAAGTATGCCGTCCGCGAGTGCCTGAACAATTGGATGCCTGGCGACGGTTCGCATGGTGGCTCCCGCGCCAATATGCAGCTCGCCGTTTTCTTCGGAAATATAATTTAGACCCAATTTGCGAATATCCACCACTTCGCGCACGCCAACCATATAGCGCGGATTGACGAGCAGGTCTGTCCCACCTGCAATGATCGTTCGGCCTTCTTCCGCTAACAGCCTGACTGCATCCGCGATTGTCGTTGGGCTATGATAGGCAGTAATTTTAAGCATACATGCAATACCTCGACAACATTACGAAATTCTTTTCCTCCCAAGATACATAATAGCCTCCAGCACGCCTCCTGCAACAGCACGTGACTTATCCGAAATCGTAAAGCAGTGTTCGCGAACCGCGCGGGGATCGATATCTCCTATTTTCATGCCGGGGGTTACCCCCAGGCCATCACGCACAAGGCCGCGTAATATGCCGGATATAGCCGCTATAACCGGCATCTCGTCTTTGCCTGCTGGAGATGCTTTGACGATTGCTACCGTCTCGCCTGCCTGTACCGTATCACCGATCTGGCGCAGGCCAAAGATTGTGCCCGCGCATGGTGAGCGTAGTAAGCGCTCGCTGCTGTAGCCACCAATGGCGCCGGGAACGCCCGTATTCGGTTCGGCGCTACCTTCAAGATAGACACGCCCAAGATTGTGACCGCGATTGGTCTCAATGACGGCATGTACGTCTCTGCCTGCCTCGTAGCCGGGACCAAGGGCGATCACTATGGGCGCGTCATCCATGGTGATCCCGCTGTTGCGCTTCGAAAGCGTTGCCTCAACCAACACCACCGGTTGCATTTGCTTGAGTAATATACCATCAGGATCAACCACTACCGACACGAGGCTCCTTTTTAACGCGGCCTGGATGCCCTCTATTGAGTCTGCGCGCCGGGCGGTAATCCCCTCGACCGTCATCTCACCGAGCGACACTGCCTCCGCAAAAGCTACAGTGCGACGCAGGACGGTTGGTTGAGGCAGTTCCGTGGCTATGACTGGAAAGCCTGAGCGAACCAGCCGGTGAATAACGCCTGTAGCGAGATCTCCGGCGCCCTTTACTGCGACTAAAGGCGGGGACCACTCCTTAGACATGTTCATTCTCGCTCTGCTTTACCATGATGATTACCTTATCTAGTGCCAGCCGACATAGCGCAATGCCTGCGATATCTGCTGTCCGGCGCGCGTGACTGCCGCGATGTGTTCGCCCTGCTTGGGGCGGCAGCGCTCGCTGGGGCCGCCGATTGAAACCGCGGCAACGACGGAGCCGAGGTGATCGAAGATGGGAGCTGCGACGGCATCGATGCCCTCTTCCAATTCGCCGCAAGAGATGGCGTAGCCGAGCGAGCGCACGCGGCGCAGTTCCTCGAGCAGCAGGCGGGGGTCGGTAATGGTGCGGTCGGTATATTTTGCGAGCGTGGTGTGGTTCAGTATCTCGCGCAGGCGTACCTCCCATTGATAGGCGAGCAACACCTTGCCGGTAGAGACGGCATGAGCGGGCAGGTGCTGCCCGGGGACATTCACGGCTCGCACGACAAAGTAGGAATCTTCCGTGTCGATAATCACCGCTTCCATGCCCTCCAGCACTGCCAGGTGGACGGATTCATGTGTCGCGTCTCGCAGCTCCATCAAAATAGGACGCGCCGACTTGCGCACCGTATGAGAACTGAGGATGCTCGCGCCGAGGGCTGTCACGCGCAGGCTCAATGCGTACTTATGACTATCCTCGTCCTGTACGAGCAGTCCCTCATTGACCAGGGCGGTTACGAGCCGGTGAGTGGTAGACTTCGGTAAACCGGTCGCGCCTGCCAGGTCTGTGATCCCAAGCAATCCCTGACTGCTGAAAGCGCGCAGCACGCTGGCAATGCGGTGAACGATCTGCACCGTTTTCTCGCCGTCCAGGGGTTCGCCGTGTCGCATGCTTCTTCCTTCACTATCAGGATGCTGCCCTCTGTTCTATGGAGTGGAAAGGCGTTCCACTTATGTATGGATTGAGTATAGTCAATGCAGTAAGCGGTGTCAAGCCAGGAAGCTCAGGCTCTTAAAACCCTGCCAGGTGTCGCGCCGGTATGCTGGCCCATGCGAATCACGCGCGTTCCATTGACCCACACATCGCGAATGCCAGTCGAGAGTTGGTGCGCATCATCAAATGTGGCGCGGTCCTGTACTGTTTCAGGGTCGAAGAGGACAATATCTGCAAAGCAGCCAGGCCGGAGTAGACCGCGGTCGTACAAACCGAGCCGCGCGGCAACGGCCCCGCTCATTTTGCGCACCGCGTCCTCCAATGTCAGTGCTTTGTCTTCGCGCACGTATTTTGCCAGCATGCGCGGATATGTTCCATACTCGCGTGGATGCGTTGGCCCCAGGCTCTTTGCCCAGGTGGGGTCTACGCCGCCGGCATCTGTCGAGAGCTTCACCCAGGGCTGCTGTAGTCCCAGCATGACATTGGCCTCGTCCATCACAAAGTAGATGGTGAAGACGCGCTGCTGTTCGGAGAGTAGCAAATCAATCACGGTATCGAGCCAGTGCTGGTCGCGCATAGCGGCAATCTCGGAGAGCCGTTTGCCCGCATATTGCAGGTTCTCAGGCTTTTCAAGTCCGACGGGCATAACGCCTTCTGGTCCGGCGCCATGTGCCATGGCCTCCCATGTGCCTGATGGCGCAAGCACTTCCTGGCGCACGCGCCTTTGAACGTCCGGGTCGGCCAGCCGTTCGAAATACCTGCCTCCTTCGGCTATCCAGGGTGGTAAGACGGAATCTAGCCCGGTGCCGGAAGCTGCATAGGGATACATATCCGCCGTTATATCCACGCCGCTATCACGTGCCTGTTGGATGCGCTCGATGGCTTGCGGCATCTTGTGCCAGTTATGCTTGCCCATTGCTTTGAGATGGTAGATTTCGACGGGCAGTTGTGCCTGGCGTCCAATCTCCACTGCCTCGTCTATCGCTTCTAGCAGGCGCTCGCCCTCCGAACGCAGGTGGGTGACATAGATGCCACCGTAGCGACTCGCTACTTTAGCGACCTCGATAAGCTCCTCTGTCGATGTATATGTGTCGGGGGGATAAATAAGGGCGTAAGAGACGCCGAATGCGCCATCTTCCATTGCTTCCGCCATCACGCGCCGCATCGTTTCCATCTCGCCAGGCGTGGGCGCGCCCATATCGCGTCCTTTCACGTACTCGCGCAGCGTCCCGCCCCCCAGGAAGGTGCCGATATTGGGCGATGTACCGCGTTCGACCATCGCATCCAACCAATCGTTCAGGTGTTTCCAGCTTTTCGCTCGCTCGGCCCATTCGCCGATCAGGATACGTCCCTGCTGCGAAAGGTCCAGAAAAGGGTCTTCGATGCGGCCACCGAACGGTGCGGGCGTCCAGCCTTCGCCCATAATTTCGCTCGTCACCCCTTGCGTAATCTTAGAGAGGGCGCGCGGATCGTGCATGAGTGGAATATGCGAGTGACTGAGGATGTCGATAAAGCCGGGGCAGGCAACCGATCCCGTCGCGTCCACTACCTCGCCTGCTGCTTCCGCAGGGATACGACCAGGCGCGACAATCTCTCTAATGCGGTCTCCCTCGATGGCGATATCCCCGTAGTACCAGGGATTACCGGTTCCATCGACGATTTTTGCGCCACGAATCAGGATGTCAAAGCTGTTTATGGTCACGAATATATTCTCTCTTTCAACTGATAAAAGCGTTTACATTGTGTGCCTGTACGTTGCGGCTCTCACGAGCTACAATACGAAATTTGTCCCAACGCTGTTAGCGATAAACGCGTCGGGCATGGCGCGGGCGATCTGGTGTGTCGCCTGCCAGCCGGTGCAATGGCCAGGAACCAGGTAGCGCGGATTGATCTCTTGCAGCGCAGCCACAGTCGCCGGAATGATAGGGGCAAACAAAGCGCCTGTAAGATGGAAACCACCGATTACCGCGTAGATGGTCTGGATACCTGTGAGAACCTGAGCATTGCGGATAATATTGATAATACCGGAATGGCCACAGCCCGTGATGATGACCAGCCCTTTCTCTCGTACATGTATGATGGCACATTGATCGTCGTGAATGAGCGGGTCAGGCTCCCAGCCGTGTTCGCGCTTCGCGTAGTGGGTGGCAAAGCCTTTCTCAAAGCTGGTTGTCCGGGACACCTCGCCTGAGACGAGAATCATATTGTCTACCAGCATTGAGGGGCCTATCTCCTCGATAACCTGTATGTTTTCGCGCAACAGGTCTGATTTACGAGGAGGTGGTAGGAAGCTTTCCTCTCCATTAGGAAAGATGATCTTTCGTTCCAGGTAGGCGTCGGGATGCAAGAGCAGCGGCAGGTTGCGATTGCCCAGGCGCTGTACCAGACCGGTCAGCCCCATAGCGTGATCAGGGTGCCCATGACTGAGAATAATCGCCTGGGTATCCGCCAGATCGATCTCCAGAGCATCGAGATTGTACAGGAAGTTCCGTGGGTTGAGGCCGGTATCAAATAGAACGGTGCCGCTCCTTTCTCCATCCTTTACATTGATAAGCACTGAGAAGCCATGTTCGCCGATGGGCAAGTTACGCTCAAATGGATGAGGACCCAGCTTGATGCGTTGCGCAACCTCTGTACCGGTCATCAGCAGATCAAGGCTATTGTCCATGATGATCGTTACCTTCACCGTGTCTACAGGCTGGAGCAAAATGGTTGATTGAGGCATCTATCTCCTCCTGGAGCAAAAATGAATCGTTTCACTTGCCGGAAGTATACCATAATCAACTGGGGTTGTTTAAAAGAGGAAGCCCTGGCAAGAGAACGGTTGAATGCAACGCTGCATTCAACCGTTCTCTTGCCAGGGCTTCTAAGCGCTCAGGATTCGCGGTGCTTACTGGTGTTGTTTTTCAGTGTTGATCTTCCAGGTGTTGTTCTCATCGACCAGCGTGTAGTCAAAGGTCGCGGTAGTGCTTCCGTTGAGCGTGTAGGTGATCTCGCCGGTTCCTGCCGTGTCATTGACGTTGCTTACCGTACAATCGTTGACGGTAACCGAGTCGAAATTGGACGCGAACTGGGACTCGGTTTGCTGGCTCTGTTGGGCGCTGGAAAGCTGGTTATATGCCGTCTGGTAATCCTGGTTTTTCAACGCGTTACAATAGTTGAGCAAGGTCAGAGTTGGTGTTGAGACGAATTGCTCATTATTGATCTTCCAGGTACCCTGCTCGTTTGTCAGCGTCTCATTTGCGTGGATATTCAGCCCGTCGGTGCGGACATATGTAATCATAGCAGTACCCGCCGAGTCCTGGACGCTATCTACCGTACAGCCCTTTATCTTATCAGTAGCAGCGGCGCTGGCAAAGCCAGATTCCGAGCCGATTTGATTTTGATAGTTCTTAGAGAACTGATTGTAGGCCGTCTGGTAATCCTGTGCTGTCAATGCGCTACAATACGTATTCAAGGTCAACGTTGGCGTGGAGCGTGGATTCTGAGCATTGATCTTCCAACCGTTCTCGTTAACCAGCGTGTAATCAACCGGAAGCGCGCTACCTTTCGAAAAGGTATAGTTGATTGTGCCTGTGCCGGCTCCATCATTGACGTTGCTGACCGAGCAGCTGGTCACTTTGCCAAGCCCCTCATTATTAGAGAAACCGGCTGCGAAAGCCGCTTCCGAGCCGAATTTTGCCTGTAAGCCGCTGGAAAGCTGGTTATATGCCGTCTGGTAATCTCCGGCCTTCAGGGCGGTACAGAAGGCATTCAGCGTTTTCGTAGGTGTCGAGCGATTTACGTATGCAAGCGCGCCAAATGCAATTCCCGCGATCAATAGTACGGCAATGATGGCTCCTATGATAAGGAATAGTCCGCGCCGGCTGCGCTTTTGTTCTGGCACGGGTGCAACAGGAGCCGCGGCGGGTGGGTAGGATATTGGCGCTGATTGCTGGTAGCCGTAATTGTTGCCTCCATAGGATGGCGGAGGGGCCGCAACAGGGGGCGGGGGTGTATATCCTCCCTGCTGAGCGCCATATTCATATCCATTGAAAGAAGGAGGTGCTGCTACGGTGGGTGGGTAGGAGGGATTGCTTCCCTGATTTGGCCCGCCGTAGACGGTTGGCTCGATTTGAGGCTGCGATGGCATGACGCCCGCATCAAAGAGAAAAACAGTATCGCCAAAGCGAATTTGATCACCATTAGACAGTGGTCGTGGTGTATACGGGGCCAGGCGTTGCTCATTCACGAAGGTACCATTGCTGCTCGCCAGGTCGACGATTTCATAGTTCTGTCCCTGGGAGCGTATCTCGGCATGATGCGATGAGACCTTCGCATCCTGTACGACAAGTTGATTATCCTGGCTTCTCCCAATAGTGTATGGATTAGCAGTAGGTTCTAGAATAGTCTGTCCATATGGACCTTTTAATGTAGCTGGCATGATCTCCCTTTTCTTTCTAGTCTAGTCTTGGCTTGCCTCGCACTTTCACACTAGCTAACATATTTACGATAGCAGGGTCATATTTTTGCGTATTGAATTCAAAATCTCTATCTAGTCTCGACCATTGTATCCCCCTTGCATTATTCTGTGTGGGGCCGCAATAACAGTGGCATGGTTCTGAGGACCATGTTAAAATTCTCACGAACTTGACGGATATGATGATAACCTCGTCAGGACAATGCGATGCTCGTTTGCGTTATAACAAGGTAGAGGATAGTAAACCAACCAGGGTGTTGACGAGCGCGAGGCAATTTGATGCTGAAATCCAATTCGCCTGATTTGCACCCCATTGGGCTATCGACTTGACGAGCAGTCCGAATTCGAGTAACTTAACGGTAAGGTACCTTTACCCGGGATCAACGTGATCTCATTGTCTGGATATTCAAGGTGACAGGGAGGAATTGTGGCGACACAATGTGTACGATGCGGAATAGTGTTGCCGCGAGACGACGCGCGGTTTTGCAGCAAATGCGGAGCGGAACAACCTGTTCGCCCGAGCAGTGCTTCCCCCTCATCCCCTGATGTAGAGGGGCCAGGGTTGGTGCGCTCGGATAATGATTTCAATTCGTCCCCGTCCCGACCATCCTCTGCCACCAGCTCCTCCAGACCACCCGCAGATGAAAAGGACTCGCATAGCGGGAACCGCCCTGCCATACGCGAGCAGATTGCTTATCGCCCGCCGTCCCGACCTTCCCGGCGTCCTATTCATAACGAACCGCCAGCCTGGATCAACAAGCTTGAACGTGAGGTTGCTTATCCAATAGCGAATGCCGATCCTTCACCTGCCCGCGAATTGCATGTGAAGGTCTGGGAATCGCCGGAGCAGAGCAAGGGAAACGCTGGTTCGCCTATAGCGCAAAAAGAGGCCAGCGCTTTTGAAAAGGATGCCTATCCGGTGCGCAAAGAGCCTGCTATTTCAAACCGGTCACCATCAAACGACGAAGTCGAGAATATATCCACAGCTCATCTTCCTTCTGTCCCCTCCGACCTGCCCCCAGGAGGTAGATCGCCAGCATCCAGCAGGATCCCTGCCGGACAGGGACAAGCCGCAGTCCCTACAGAGTCTGCGCGCCTTGACGAGGTGGAGCAGCTTGATACTCGCCCGATGGCTTCGCAGCGACAGGCGATGGTACAGTCTTTGCCTCCGGCGGCAGGAAGATTTGTTGAACAGCGAGAGAACAGAGTGCAGGAAATGCCCCGGCCGGTTCAGCAGTCTATGCTGCAGCGGCCGCTATCACCTCTACCATCACCTCAGCTGTCTCATTCCAAAGACCAGCCTGCGCGAGAGTTTCAGGCGCAGCGAACTACTCCTCCACCTTCGCTTGCTATGCCGCCTCGCGCGACTCGTTCTAAGCGCAAGAGCAGTAAGCCGCTTGTGTTCATGTTTATCACGCTAGGCTTATTGCTGGTTGGAGGCCTGGTCGCCTGGATTGTGGTAGACTCGCCCTTTACGGTTCCCGCCGTGACGAATACGGACCAGCCGTTTCAAAATAGCACGCTGGGTTTTGCGTTGCGCTATCCACAGGGCTGGACGGCCCATATCGATACGAAAAAAGGCTCTGTGAGCTTCTATGATAGTAGTCATACCGGCCAGGTGATCGTTCAAGAGACCGCGGCCACGGGTAGTATCGCCCAGTATATCAAGAATGAAGCTGCGCAATCAGGAATGACAGGTCAGGCAAGCTCGCCATCGCTGGCATTTGCCGGAGCTACATGGCAACAGGTCAAGGGCAGCATAGTGCAGGATGGAGCAACATATACCGTGATCCTGCTTGCGACGGAACATAACAACCGCTTCTATTCGATTATGCAACTGGCTCCTCCCGCGGCTTATAGCGGAGAGGAACAGCTGGTGTTTTCTCACGTGCGGGCGTCATTCCGGTTCCTCTAGCTGAGGGTGCAACTGTTTTTCCTACAAGTCCAATTACCAGCTTTGCCTTTTATCCCGATTCCTACAAGAAAAATGTATGATCCTCGCCATTGATGCGCGCTCAAATCCCTCTATGCCGGGCGTTATGAGGTTTTTATTCATGGTGGCCGCACGCTTACGGGCGTAGATATGCTAGAATGGGCACAGCAAGGACTATTTGCGGCGAAAGGAGATTACGGTGCGGCCATGCTGAAATTTGATCGCCAGGGACTGATTCCCGCCGTCATCCAGGATGATATCACCGGAGAAGTGCTGATGCTCGCCTTTATGAATGAGGAGGCATTTGAGCGCACCCGCCAGACAGGTCAGACGCACTTTTTCAGCCGCTCGCGCAACGCCATCTGGCATAAGGGCGAGCAGTCCGGCAATGTGCAGGAAGTACGCGCTATCTTCGTGAACTGTGAGGAGAATAGCCTGCTGATCCGCGTGATACAACACGGCGATGCCGCCTGTCACATGGGCTATCGCAGCTGCTATTATCGCCGCCTGCTGCCGGACGGGAGCTATGAAACTGTGGCCGAACGTGTCTTTGACCCGGAAATGGTCTATGGTGATGGACATGCAGCTGAGAAAAAGGATTCCGGTGATGGGTCGCAATTCATAGGGCCTCTGGAAGGGGCTTTGCGCCAGTTATATGCTGTCTACCTGTATTTAAAAGATCATGATCTGAGCGAGGAATCCAATACGTCGCGCCTGCTGCAAGAGCGCAGCCTGAGTTACCTGCTGGCGCGCCTGGCCGATGAACTGGAAGAACTAGCCGAAGTGCAGAGTGGAGAACACGTGCATACCGGCAGGCAGCCCGATACCATCCTGGAGAGCAGCCAGGTTCAATACTGGTTGCTGTTGCTAGCCACGACCCTGAACCTGCCATACGATGACTTTTCGCCCCATCGCGCGCTCATCAAAGGATACGATGCTGGGACAACCGGTGGTACAGGAAATGAGATCGAACAGCAGCAAAATTGCCTGGACCTGCTGGCCTCGAATGAACACTCATTGATCGTGCAGGGAATGGAGCTTGGATTCGCGTTAGTGGGCGAGGCATGCGCCCGGGCGGGTATCAGTCCGCTGGCGCCCGCGGAATATGACCTGGAACAGATGCGAAGAAAAGGTTTGATTGGATAAGATCATGATACATTTCTACGAACTCTCCGGCATGAGCAAAGAACAGAGGGTGCGCTTATTGCGCCGCGCGGAATTGCAGATCGATGCGCTTATCGAGGCCGTGCTGCCAATTGTACGAGCCGTGCGCGAACGCGGCGACGAGGCACTATTGGAATTTACGGCTCGCTTCGATAAGGTGCAACTTGCTCCCGACCAGTTACGGGTGAGCCACGAGGAGATCCAGCGAGCCTATGACATACTGGATAAAGATATCTACTCAGCGCTCATGCAAGCGATTTACAATGTGCGCGTGTTCCACGAGCGCCAGATGCCGCACGAGCAGTGGTTCACTCTGATAGAGCCGGGCGTTACGGCCGGCGAGAAGATTACACCGATCAGCTCGGTGGGACTGTACGTACCGCGTGGCAAGGGTGCGTTCCCATCGGTGATGTATATGCTGGCCACTCCTGCCAGTGTTGCTGGAGTGCCGCGCATCGTCGTCTGTACGCCGCCGGGACCGGATGGAGCAATCGATCCAGCCTCATTGGTAGCGGCTACCGAGTGCGGTGTGGATGAGATCTATCGCGTTGGTGGCGCGCAAGCGATTGCCGCACTTGCTTATGGCACGTCCACCATTGCCCGCGTCCGTAAAATCACCGGCCCTGGAAGCGGATATATCGCCGCCGCCAAACGGCTTTTATACGGCACGGTCGATGTAGGCCTGCCCGCCGGTCCCAGCGAATCTATCATCCTGGCGGATGCGAGCGCGGACCCTGAATTACTGGCGCGTGATATATTGATCGAAGCCGAGCATGGCCCCGATTCCTCGGCGCTACTCGTCACCGATAGTCGTTCCCTGGCCGAAGCCGTGATGGCCCTGCTGCCGGGAAAAATAGCTGCCCTACCGGAACCCCGCCAGGCCTTCGTGCGCGCGGTGCTTGAGCAACCGGAAGGAACCGGCGGCATTGTGCTGGCAGCAGACATGATTGAAGCGATAAATTTCGTCAATGAATACGCGCCGGAACATCTTGAGGTGCAGGTGCGCGAGCCGTTCGCGCTCTTGCCAATGTTAGAGGACGCTGGCGAGATACTGATTGGCCCCTACACCCCATTTTGTCTAGGAAACTATTGTGCCGGAACGAACGCGATTCTGCCCACCGGCGGTTTTGCTCACACCTTCTCCTGCACATCTGTCTATGATTTCCTGAAACGTACCGGCATCGCTTACGTAACTGCCGAGGGCTATGCTTCCCTGAGTTCGACAGCCCGCCTCCTGGCAGATTTCGAAGGTTTTCCGGCCCATGCCAACGCAGTGACGGAGCGGTTTGGGTGATGGTTTCAGAACGTGTAGAAATAAAAGCCCTTATTCACCAGCTCAAGCCTATATTGAAGAGAATACGCAAGCAGGCTCGCACCCAATTTAACAGCCTGCTCTTCCCGGTCGAAAACGGCACACTCAGCAAACAGGCGGATGAAGTATTCAATGCCTGGCAAGCCCTCATAAATGGAACTTATGCTGATCCGCAAGAAGAGTTCTGCCTGCAAGCTGCTTACCACCAATTTGTGCGCATCTTTTTTGTACGAGCATGTGAAGATCATGGATTAGTCCCGTACCTGGTTATCGACAGGAATCTGGCCCCTGTGATCCAAGATGCGTATCTTTCGCTGCTGAAGAGGGTCTATCCTCCCGGTTGTTCATCGAGGCATTATGGAAGCCAGGATTTTTTTGACTGGTTTACCCCTGATGCTCGAAGCATTTGCTCGCTGTTTCGCCTGCTTCGTCGCTACGATTTCAAGGCTCTAGGTATGGATTTGCTGGGCAGAATATATGACGAGAGTTTCATCGAGAGTAAGGGCCGCAGCGAGACAGGGCAATTTTACACACCAGACTATCTTGTGGATTACATGCTTGATACCCTCGGTATGCCTTATTGTGGTGAGCAAGATAACCAGAGTACTGCCCAGCTTCGCGCATTTCTTGAAAAGACGGTGGGAGACCTTTCTTGTGGAAGTGGGACGTTCCTGATTGCGGCAGCGGCACGTAAAAGTGCCATTTTGAGACATCTTGTTGCTAAGCATGAGATTGATCCAGAATATGCTCTTCGAATGCTTACCCAGACTTTTTTAGGCTTTGACCTCAATCCTTTCGCTTGTTATTTAGCCGAAGTGAATTTACTTATTCAATGTCTACCTTTTTTAGTTGATGAGCAAGGTCACTTGTGCCGGAGTGTTGATCGTTTCCATATTTATTGTACGGATTCTCTCGAGCCGACGTATGCGGAACAAATGCATGCTTTAATGAATGGCAAGGCTACTGAACGTATAAGTCTTCGTCCTCCACGCCCGCGAGGGCAGGCGCTTTCTGAGGAAGAGAGACGAATTATCAGCATCAAGGAAGCGAAAGGATTGCCTTTTGATCTCACACAACTCAATCCTGGCCGGCAGGGCATTGATTATCTGGTTGGCAATCCTCCTTATGTCAGTGCAGGAGAAAGTTCTGAAAACTTGCTTTACCGCAACGAAGTCTGGAATTTTGGCATTTATCATTTATTGTACCAACGCTGGGATCTCTTTGTGCCGTTTTTCGAGCGGAATCTCCAATTCCTCAGACCTGAAACTGGACGTTCAGGTTTGATTGTCTCTAATGGGATTGAGACAGAGGGATATGCTGACCGGTTACGACAAGCTCTCTCAAAAAATTATAGCCTGTTACAGATAGACTTTTTCCCCGGATTGCGCCTTTTTCAAGATGCCGCTGTAGAAAATACGATAGTGCTTCTTGAGAATCGTGCCCCTGATGAGAATCATCTTGTAAGAAGGCGCAGGCATACACAATCCGATTGTAAACATTTTGAAACGCTCCCATCTCTTCCACAAGTAGCTTCCAATGGTCAGCTTTTTCGTTGGCGTTATGATCCTATTCTTAATAAAAGCATGTCAGAAGCAACTATACCATTATGCGCCCTGGTTTATATTGGCACGGGTATTGAAGCACAAAGCGATGAGGACTCCGACCCGGTAATTGACGGGAAACGACAAAAGCGCTTTACGCTCAATGATGTATTTTTACCCCCATCTATGGGAAAAGAACGTCCTGCGGAGTATCCAGATGATGGTGTACTGGGAGATGATGTAGATCGCTATTTTCTGCGTCGAAAACGTTTTGTTGCTTATGAAAAATTCCGCCCGTACATGCGCGGTCCCAGGCATATTGCCCTCTTTCGCACCTCTGAAAAGCTGCTCTTAGGTGAAACTTCTGGTGGTTACTATGATCGCGAGGGCTTATTTGCTAATCATAGCGTGCAGGTGGTGGTTCCCTGGAAAGCATTGGAAATAGCTGGGGCGCTTGAAGAGCGGGGTATTCGAAGAGTCCTACGTAAATCACAGCAGATAACAGGATTGCAAGGTGATCTCGCATCTCTATCAGACGGCTTCGATCTGCGTTATCTATTAGCCATTGTAAATAGCCGTTTTATGCACGCCTATCTTACTTCTAATATGCACGAGGGGACGCGCAAAAATCGCGTTTATCCTGATGTCTGGAAATACTTGCCGATCAAAGTTGCTTCGCCTGAACGCCAGCAGGAGATAGCTGTACTGGTTGAAGTCGTTCAAGACGAATATCGAAAACTTGACATAATAAAAGAGGATGAGAGGGCAGAGATGCTGGCCGATATCGAGTCGAAGCTGGAGGAGATTGAGGGGTTGGTGGAAGCTCTCTATAGCGCCCTGGCTGAACCGGTGGATCTGATTTCCCATAGATATGCTTAAGCTGCTTGTCCGATATACCCCCAAAATGCTAGAATCCTGATGAGAGCTATATACCGGCAATGAAGTATGTTGTGGCAGAAATAAGAGATGCAGGAGGGCCACAGTATGAATATGGATGCGATTAACCGTATGCGTGCCGTCACCATCTCACGCGAGTATGGAAGCGGTGGGGGTGAGATAGCGGCCCGGCTTGCGCAGCATCTGGGTTGGCAACTGGTTGACCACGAGGTGGTGGTAGAGGTAGCAAAAGCCCTGGGAGTCAGTGAAGCGGAGGCGCAGATTCACGATGAACACGCTGAGGGCCTCATTTCACGTATTCTAACAAGTATGCAACTGGTTGAGCCGGTCATGCTTATTGGTCCGGGAACACTACCCGAAGCGGATGAACAAAAATACCGCAATGCCCTACATGATGTCGTAGAGGCGGCAGTGACGCAGGGACATGTAGTGATCGTAGGACGTGGAGCGCAGATGCTGCTGGGGCAGCGGCGCGATGTCCTGCACGCGAGGGTCGTAGCTCCACTGGACTTGCGCATTGCCTACGTGATGCGGCGTGAAGGTCTCAATCAGAATGATGCGCGCTCGCGGGTTCAAATGAAAGATCGAGACAGGCTACGTTACTTGCAGGCAGAGTATCATCAAAGCCCGGAGGACGCGCATTTGTATGACGTGGTGGTGAATACTGCTGTTATCGATCTGGATGGCGCTGTCGACCTGATTGCGCTGGCCCTGGAGCGCAAAGCCTTGAAGCTGGGAACGCCAACGGGAGAACTTGGCCCTGGTGCAGGCCTGCCTCGCTATCCCGGTCGCCCCGGCGATTTCCGCCCACCTGAAAGTATTACCGATTCACCGTACCAATAACAACGAAGCCTCTGTCTTCTGCAAAAGGCGATGTGGAGAGGAGCTGGCTATGCAGGATAACATCTTCTTTCTTCCTACAAGGCAGGCCCCTGTCCAACCGGCGTGGACAGTACCAAACAATCTACCGGTGCAACTCACCCCGTTCATTGGGCGCGCAGCGGAGTTAGCAACGGTATGCGCCCTCCTGCAGCGTCCCGAGGTGCGACTCCTGACCCTCACCGGCACCGGTGGAGTAGGCAAAACCCGGCTGGCGCTAGAAGTGGCCAACAACCTGCTGCACGATTTCCCCGATGGCCTCTTCTTTGTCTCCCTGGCTCCTATCACCAATCCCGACCTGGTATTCCCCACTATTGCTCATACCCTTGATCTCTGGGAAGACTACAAGAGTACGGTGGGCGACCACCAGGGTACGCCCCTACTGAAAGCGTACCTGCGCAATCGGCAGTCGCTGCTGCTGCTAGATAACTTCGAGCAAGTTGTAGATGCGGCTCCGTTGCTAATCGAATTGTTGCAGGACTGCCCCGATCTCAAAATCCTTGTGACCAGCCGGGCCGTACTGCACTTGCATGGAGAGTACGAATATGTGGTTCCACCGCTTGCGGTCCCGAATCTCAAACAGCTTCCAGGTAGTGAAGAACTCGTTCAGTATGCGGCTGTTGCCCTCTTTATGCAGCAGGCACAGGCCGTCAAGCCAGATTTTCAATTGACCGCTGAGAATGCGCCTGCCATTGCCGAGATCTGTGTCCGCCTGGATGGATTGCCTCTCGCGTTAGTACTCGCGGCATCTCGTATCAAACTCCTACCGCCAAAAGCCCTGCTCAAGCGCTTAGAGCACCGTCTCTCCGTATTGACGGGCGGGCCGAGTAATCTACCCCTGCGCCAGCAGACGCTGCGCAGTACGATTGCCTGGAGTTATGACCTGCTGAGTCATCAGGAGCAGCGCCTCTTCTGGCGGCTCTCGATTTTCGCAGGCGGTTGCACACTGGAAGCCGCGGAAGCCATCTCCAGCACGGTTGACAATGGAGCGATCCCCGTTCTGGATGTGGCCGCTTCGCTGCTCGACAAAAGCTTGCTACAACAAATGGAACACGAGGGAGAGGAGCCGCGTTTCTTGATGCTGGAGACGATCCGTGAGTTTGGCCTGGAATGCCTGCGCACGAGCGAAGAGGCCGGGGCAATTTCGCGCGCCCATATCGCCTATTTCCTGGCATTAGTACAGCAGGCCGAAGCATATCTTACAGGAACGCAGCAACGCCACTGGTTACTGCGCCTGGAGCAGGAAACGGCGAATATCATTGCAGCGCTCGAAGCCGCCTTTGAACTGGAATTGCATACTGACTTTGTGCGAGGAGTCAATGCATTCGTCTCTTTTCTGTACATACGAGGCTTCTATTTCCAGGCGGAAGGCTTCCTGATAAGAGCTATCCAACTGGCCAGGTCTTTAGAGGATACTGCTGGTCAATCGAAAGCGCTCCTTCATCTTGGTCAATTAGCCTGGAAACAGGGAGAGTATGCACAGGCCGGGGAATATTTGCAGGAAGGTCTTGCATTAGCACGCCAGAATGAACAGCTTGCGCAGATGAGTGACCTATTGCATGCTCTTGGTCCCGTCGTCATGAGGCGTGGAGACTATTCTCAGGCCAGAACCTACCTGCAAGAAGCTCTAGAGCTGGCTCGCCAGATCAAGGATGCTGATCGTATTTGCGATATACTCATCACATTGGGCATAGCGACAGGCGATCAGAAAATGTATGATCAAGCCGAAGCATATTTTCAGGAAGGACTTGTTCTGGCACGTCAACTAGGAAATAGCGAGCGAACCTGCGGCTTGCTGTCTAAATTAGCTGTCATGACCGGGCAACGCGGCATGCATAATCAGGCCGAGGCATACTTACGCGAAGGCCTGGCGCTGGCAGATCAGTATGGTCACTATGAACTGCGGTGTAAACTGATCGTCAATCTTGGCTGGGCATTGATGAAGCAGGAAAAGTATCTTCAAGCGGAAAAGGAAATGCGAGAGGGCCTTATAATAGCGCGGCAATATAACTTGCGCGAAGGGATGATTGGTTTACTTAGCAATCTTGCAGAGGCTGTATCTAAACAAAATAATCCCATCCAGGCAGAGAAGTACTTGCAGGAGGCGCTTGTTGTAGCACATCAGGCTGGAAGCAAGTATTACCAGAGTTCGCTGCTTGTTGATCTGGGTAACCTCTATCTAAAACAACAGCAACTCGACAAAGCGGCTCAATTCGCGCGAGAGGCGCTTGAAGTGGCTCCGGTAGAAAACCTGTGGCTGCTTGCCTATTGCCAATATAACCTCTCGCGCATTACGGCAGCGCAAGGTAATACTGCTGAGGCATGCCAACTAGCAAAGGAGAGTTTACTCATTCTTGAGGGGATGGGGCATTATGACGCAGCTGAGGCCAGAGAATGGTTGAACTCATTGCTTGAAAAATCTCAGGAAAAAGTGCTGCCTGCCGCAGGCGAGCGTCCACAATCCACCTACCCTGCGGACCTGACCGAGCGCGAGGTGGAAGTGCTACGCCTGGTGGCTCAGGGCTTGACCAACGCCCAGATTGCCGATCAACTCGTCGTCAGCCTCCATACCGTCAATGCTCATGTGCGTTCGATCTTCAACAAGCTGGATGTAAACTCGCGCAGCGCAGCGACCCGCTTTGCTATCGAACACAAGCTCACCTGAGAGAGCTGATGGATATGCTGACCTGGCATGGCATTACCTGAGAAGATGCTGGTTCTGCCGGAATTGATGCGGATGAATGGCTTGTTCTCTCACGGTAAGCACCTGTTCCACTGTCATAGCCCGTCCCTCTGCCCACGTAGCAGCAAAAGCTTCTATTCCCAGGTGATCGCGAGCAGTCGCCACTGCCTGCTCATAGTCGTCCCGATCAACCGGTGGCAAAGGCGCACCGATTGCTTCGCGCAATGCCTCCGCAGTTCCCCACAGCTGCGTTGCCCATCTGAGTTCTCCCTGCCCGGCCACTACACCCGCCAACCCCTCCAGGCCGGAGACGATCAGTTCCTTGTCGCCTATCTCTTGCGCCATCGCCAGGCTTCCTTCGTAGAGTGTCCTGGCAAAGGTGTAATCGCCACGAGCCACCTCCACTTTCCCCAACATACAGAGCGCCTCCGCTATGCCTTCGCGGTGCTCCATCTCCCGGTACAGCGTCAAACCCTCCTCTACGCGGCTTCGTGCAGTGGCTTTATCTCCCTGTTTGAGCGCTACCCATCCTAGCAGGAGAGACGCGACGGCCATACCTTCCTTGTCGCCTACTTCCCGATCTAGCGAGAGACCTTGCTCGAGCAGCGGGTAAATCATGTCCTGGACACCCTGGGAAACAAAGAGCGTGCCTGCTAACTGGGTTAGCGAGGCAGCGATGCCCCTCTTGTTGCCCAGCTCTCTAAAAAGCGCCAGGCTCTCCTCGAACCAGGAGGAAGCCCTGGCGTATTCGCCTTGCTTACTGTCAAGTAATCCATGCATGAAGAGCGACCAGGCGACACGGTCCCGGTCACCCATTTCTCGAAAGAGGGCCAGGTCCTCCTCCAATAGAACACGCGCTGAACTAAAATCGCCTCGTCTCCAGGCCGCCACACCAAGTCGATTGAGAGAGAGCGCGATGCCTCGCTTGTCTCCAAGCTCGCGAAACAGTGCCAGGCTCTCCTGAGCCAGTATCTCACCCTGAGCATAGTTGCTCTGGTTGAAAGCAAGCCGCGCAGCAACAAGCAAAGCCTTCGCCCGAATAGTAGTGGTCACCTCTGCGCTTCCTGCCAGGGCCTTTTGCAGAAATGCCAGCCCCTCGTTACGCTGGCCGCGCACTACCCAGAATCGCTCCAATGCAATAGCGAGACGCAAGGCTACCTCGCCCTTTCCACTTTCCAGGGACCATTGTAACGCGGCTCGTAGATTGTCATGTTCGCGCTCCAGGCGCTCCAGCCAATCCACAAGTAGTGGCCCTTTCAACGCCGGTTCGGCTTCTTCCGCCAGGTGCAAGAAGTAGACGGCGTGCGCGTGTCGAGCGGCAGGCTCTTCTCCACTGGCGATGAGTGCCTCTAGCCCATACTCGCGGATCGTTTCGAGCATCAAGAGGCGCTGGTCCTCACTTCCTTCCTGAGTTTGCCCCATCCGTCGCAATAAACTCTTATCGACGAGCGAGGCTACGTCATCCCAAACCTGTCCCGCTTCATCGTCCGGCCCGGTACAGACAGTTTCAGCTGCTTGCAGCGAGCAACCACCCACAAAGACGGAGAGCCAGCGGAAGATCCGTTGCTCTCTGGCATTAAGCAGTTGATAGCTCCATTCGATAGTGTTGCGCAAGGTCTGCTGGCGTGCTGGTACATCCCGAGCTCCACCGGTTAACAGGTTCAATGGCTGGTCCAGGCGCGCGAGCAGGGTCTGTGGAGAGAGCAACTTCATACGTGCCGCTGCTAGCTCGATGGCCAGTGGAAGCCCATCCAAACGAACACAAATCTCCGCCACTGTCCTGGCATTGGTAGATCTCAACTTGAACTCAGGCCTCACCGCCTGCGCGCGCTGGAGAAAAAGTGTCACCGCCGGTATACGTGCGAGTGCTGCAAGTTTGGGAAGGTGATCAGGATCGGGTAATGCGAGTGGTGGCACCGCGAATTCGCGTTCTGAACGCACATGCAACACCTCCCGGCTCGTGACGAGCAGCTTGAGTTGCGGGCAGGACGCGAGCAGGTCTGCTAGCTGTGGCGCTGCCTCAATTACCTGTTCGAAGTTGTCCAGCAGCAACAGCGCTTGCTTGTCTTGCAATACTTCCACCAGGCGTGTGAAGACAGGCTGGCCTACACTCTCCCAAATGCCAAGTGTGCGTGCAATGGTAGGTATGACCAGCGCAGGGTCATTGAGAGAGGCGAGCGAGACGAAAAATACTCCCCCGGTAAATATGTTGCCAAGTTCTGCCGCAACCTGTAACGCCAGGCGCGTTTTGCCTGTCCCGCCGGGGCCGGTGAGGGTCACCAGCCGCACCTTCTCACGGCGCAGGAGTCGCACAACGGCCGTGACCTCGTGCTCCCGCCCAATGAGCGGTGTTGGCTGCACAGGAAGCGTGTCTGAGCGGCGATCATGGGTCCTGAGCGGTGGAAAATCAGCGGGCAGACCCGCAATCACTACCTGGTAGAGATGTACGGCCTGCTCCAGGTCCTTGAGATGGTGCTCCCCAAGATCACGCAGGCTCACACCCTCCGGTAAGTCGTGTTCTACCAGGTCGCGGGTGGTTTGTGAGAGCAGCACCTGTCCTCCATGGGCAGCGCTCATCACACGCGCGGCGTAATGAACATCTAAACCCACGTACCCCTCGACGATGCGGGATGGTTCACCGGTGTGCAGTCCCATACGTACACGAACCGCTTCGCCAGCAGGCCAGGAATGACCGGCGAGTTCACGCTGCGCGGCTACCGCGGCTGCGAGGGCATCACTGGCGCGAGCAAAAGCCGCAAACATGGCGTCCCCCTGCGTATCGACCTCCTGACCATGATAGGTAGAGAAAGCGGCGCGCAGCAGGGTGCGGCACTCGTTCAGCAGTTCCGCATAGCGTTCACCTAGCCTTTGGAGCAGGTGAGTAGACCCCTCGATATCTGTGAAAAGCAACGTGATTGTTCCTGCCGGTAAATCACGCATACTGAATCTCCTCGTGCCTTTTAAGGTATGTATTGCAGCACCGGCTGGCTCCATCGTTCAGAGCCAGTATCCCGGACGGCTGTTCTATATTATATCCCATTCTTGCGCCAACCCCACTGGCAAGCAGCCAGAGAGATGGTCGCCGCTTCCGCTTTTGCTTCCTGCTTTGAGAATAGGATAGTACATTCACTTGTAATTTGCAAGTGAAATTGTTCCACTCAGAGAAAGAGAACGACGATATGCAGCTTCCTCTTACCATCCGTGAACCTCTGGCGCTCCAGTCACGAATGTCGCTTACCCGCCGCCTGCTGCCGCTCTACATCGCAGCTTTTTCTCAGGGATTGGTGCTCTGGGCCCCTATCGAGAAGGTGTTTCTCAGAAGCCTTGGGTTTGACCAGGCTGCCCTCGGATTGATGGCCGCCTGCTACAGCAGCCTGATTCCGCTACTCGATCTGGCCTCCGGTATCCTGGCTGATCGCTGGAGCCGCAAGAATATCCTCATGCTAGCCTCGGTCGCCGCCATGCTCAACGCCCTGCTTGGTGGACTCAGTCGCAATGTGCCGACCTATCTGGTCAGCACTCTTTTCTTCGGTGTCGAGGTGGCCCTCGCGTCGGGCACCTACGAATCGATCCTCTACGACACGCTGCTTGAACACACCGGGGAGAGTTACACATTTGAAAAGCGCCTGAGCCAGGTAAAGCTGCTAAGTAGCCTGGCTTTGCTCTCCAGTTCGCTCATAGGCGGGCTGGTGGCCACACTGCTTTCGCCCCGGCTTGCCTACTTTGCCACCATCCCGTTGGTAGCCATGTCCCTGGGCGCCCTGCTCACCTTCCGTGAGCCTCGCTTGCATCACTCCGAGGGACGTACCTCTCTCCGCGGCCATCTGCATATGGTAGCTCAGACTCTCTTCCGGCGAGGGAAGACCCTGCGTGTTGTCATCGTCTTACTCGTCACCTCGCTTCTCCTCTCAGCGATCTTCGAGTTTGGCCCGCTGTGGCAACTGGCTCTGGGCGCCCCAATCGGGCTTTATGGGCTGGCCAACGCGACAGTACTCTCTGCTGGAGGGATAGGCTCGCTGCTTTCGACCCGTCTGGCGCTTTCAAAGCCAATCACCATCGTAGGGGTGGCCGTGCTGCTGGTGGCGTCGAGTCTGGAGCTGGTGGTAGTGAAGAACATCGCGGTCGTCATCCTGGCCCAGGGAGTGCTGGTAGCGGGAGGAGTGGGGGTCAACATGGTCTTTACCCGCTTGCTGCATGACTCCCTCCCCTCAGAAGTGCGAGCGGGAGCTGCCTCAGGAGTGAGTGCCCTCTCCTCAATGGCCTTTGTACTCTTCGCACTGCTCTTTGGGGTGGTGAGCCAGCATCTCAGCATCTTTCGTGCCGGATGGATGGTGGTTGGAGTAGCCCTGCTGGCCGGTGTGCTGCTGGTCAAAGCCACTCTGGGTCGCTAAGAAAACCCCTCTCTTTATTACCGCTTCTCATGTACATGAGGAGCGGGGCCAGGTGGTGTGGCAAGGCCATCGTTCTTATCCTCTTTCAGAACGCTCTGTGCCGCCGTGGAAGTTGGCGCTGATCCCACGGCAACGGCTCCTGTCGCTTCCTGATCCTGGTCATAAATGTAGCGTTTCCCACGCAGCAGAGAAGCTACAGCGGCCACGAGACACATGAACGCCGACAGGTAAAACACCGCGTGCAGCCCAACCATGAACGGCGAAGAGATCAGGGTCGGGAAAAAGCTCTTGCTCAGCAGGGTTAGCTGCCGGTAGAGCGTGCAATAGTTCCAAAGAGCCTAGCGTTCTATTGACCGCCTGCTTTTTGGCTTCGTGAGGGGAATGGCAACCCTCACTGGATGGACTACCAGGGATGCAAGCATCCCCTTCCCATCCTCTACACCCTCCGCTTGTGGGAAAGCATCAGGTGCTACCTTGCGAATGATATTATACGCGCCGTTGAGATCGGCATTGATGTATCGTCCATTAGAGGTACGGTACAGTCCCCGCTCGATACGCCTGCCGCTAAAGGTATTATACTGCTTCTCATCGCCATTCGTGTGTGCTGGCAACGGGTCACGATCGAGAAAACTGGCCTTTGATGTGTACGACTCTTCTGTGAGTAGCACGGTAATTCCGACCAGTTCCGCCTTGTACGTGAGCATGTGGATAAAACGAGCATGGGGAATTTGGACAAAGTTTTGATTGTTGCGCTTGCCCATCTCGATGTCCTGTTTCCAGCCGTCATTTTTGCCAATGACCAACGTCCCAATACCTTCTCGTACCAGTATCTCGATCACCCGCTTGCTGGCGGTGTGCAGATAGTGGTCAATGCGACGGTTCCGCTTCGTGGTGAGACGCTCCATACGCTTTGTTGTACCCGTGTGTCCAAGCTGCTGCTGTAACTTTGCCTTGCGCTTGTTATAGAACTGGTTCGTGGATTTCACTGGACGCCCGTTAATGACTAGCGGTTGGAAACCGGGTTTATTTGAGGCTAGCGTTACCAGATTGTTCACTCCCAGATCGATACCAGCGTAGTAAGCAGCATTGACGGGGGCTTGTGTGACGGCCTTTTCGTAGATCACTTCTACCACGTAATACCCTTTACGTGGAATGATACGAACTTGCTCGACATGGGCTGCATGTCGGGTCTGTACCTCAATGGAAAGCTGAGAGGGTCGGATAAGATCACGCTTTAAGGCTTTTTTGCTCAGCGCCTGGATGGTGTAAACGAGCAGATTGCGCCCCTCGCTCTTGTGTTTGTACTTCGGCAGACCAGGGCGTCCTAAAAACTTGGAGGGGTCATGCTCATAGCTCTCGCGTGCTTGCTTGAAGGACTGCCAATTCTTGACCAGCCCTTTGAGTACCCATTGCGCCACTTTAGCAGGCAGGGCGCGGTAGGCTTCATGCGACTGCATGAGCTTGTCTAACTGTGGATAGGAGAGGAAACAGCCTTCATGAAGAAAGGCTTGCCGTAGCTCGTAGTTCGCAGCATTGTAGAGGTTCTTGGAGGCAAAAGCGGCGGCATCAATCACCGCATAGCGTGGGTCGCTGCGGCTAATCACGTGTTGCTCGACTAATTGCATCTGGTTCACCTCTTGCTGGTACTACTACTTATTTATTCTTTTTCCTACGTGATGAAACGGTAACGGCTAGGCGGATTGCTCTTGCGTGAATGCTTTGCGCCATTCTGGAAGGTGGCGCGCATGCCGGATGCAACGCCTCGCTGCTGTGGCGGCACACTGTTCATGATGGCCGTCGTGTTGGGCGCCGCGAACATGCCCTGACCGATGCCCAGGAACACCAGTATGATCGCGAACCAGATGTAGTTAAAGTTGGCAGGCAAGAATGTCAACATGATAAAGGTTACGACCTGAATCAGCATGCCCGTTGTCGAAAAGAGGCGCGCGCCAAAGCGGTCGGAAAGATAGCCACTGAGCGGCCCCATCACAATGAAACCGGCCATCAATGGCAGCATGTAGATGCCTGCCCAGAGCGGCGTCACCTCAAAGCTATAGCCATGCAGCGGCAACCAGATGCCCTGCAACCAGATGATGAGCATGAACTGCAGGCCACCACGCGCTGTACTTGCAAGAAAGCCACTGACGTTACCGGCGGCGAACATACGGATTTTGAACAGATCGAGCCGGAACATTGGATCGCTGACGTGCAGCTCGATCCAGATGAATATGGCGAGTAAGCCGATCCCAAACGCGAGCGTCCCGATCACCATCGGATTCGTCCAGCCCATCGAGGAATTGCCGTATGGTTCAATGCCATAAGTGGCACCGACCAGCAGCGCAGTTAATCCGAGCGCGAAGGTAATGTTGCCCGGCCAGTCGATCTTCTGATGGCCGCCAATGACGGCGGTCTCACGCAGCATGCGGTAGGCCCAGATGGTGCCAAAGACGCCGAATGGTACGCTCACCAGGAAGACCAGTCGCCAGTTGACGACGGCGAGCACGCCACCAAGTATCAGACCAATGATGGAGCCGAGAATGGCCGCGATCTGGTTAATGCCCATCGCCATACCACGCTGGTGCGAAGGGAATGCATCAGTAAGAATCGCAGTGCTGTTCGCGAAGAGGAAACCGGCGCCAACCGCCTGCACCAGCCTGAAAATGATCAGTTCGAGCGCGGCCGCGTTGCCTGAGCCAGGGGTCAAAAAGAGCAGAATACTACCTGCTGTGAAGACGGCAAAGCCCAGGTTATAGAGCCTGACACGCCCGAACATGTCCGAGATGCGCCCGAATGTTACCAGCAAAGTTGCGGTAACAACCATATACCCCATCAACATCCAGAGAAAGTAGTTCGTCTCGCCGGGCGACAGCGGGTTGATGCCGATGCCATTGAAGATCGCCGGCAGCGAGCTCAGGACAATGCTGCTGTTGATTGTTGCCATCAACACGCCCAGAGTCGTATTCGATAGCGCCACCCATTTATAGTTCGGCCCTACCTGTTGAAACCTGCGGGAAGTACGCGGCTGAGCAGGCTCCTCGCCTCTTGAAGGAGTTATTTTATCGCTTACCTTCACGTATATATCCTCCCATTCCTACATAATTATTGCTGCTGAAACATTGCTTATTGCATATGAGTATGCATTTGTTTGAAAAAAGAGTGAGATGTTATATTCTCTTGTTGGCACACTTATATGATACGAAATATTATCGTTCACGTCAACGTCAACGTTATGAGTAAGAACTGGACTTGACGCTGTTTGCCAGGCGGTGCTATGCTGCAAAGAGCAGAGTACGCTACTGATGAAATTCCACATGACACTGTTGTCGAGAGGAACACGTTTCAATGGCTATAATCGAAACACACGTAGATCGTAAAAGTCCCCAATTTTTGGAAAACAAGCGCCATTTTGAGGAATTGCTCGCCCAACTGAACGAGCGCTTGCAGCAGGTGCAGCAGGGTGGCGGCGCGGATGCCATTGCCAGGCATCGCAAACGTAATAAGCTTCTGGCGCGCGAACGAGTACAGTTGCTTTGCGATCCTGATACACCATTCCTGGAATTTAGCCCGCTCGCGGCATGGGATATGTATGACAATGAAGCGCCTTCAGCGGGTATCATCACCGGCATTGGAGTGGTCGAGGGGCAAGAATGCGTCATTATCGCCAACGATGCAACCGTCAAGGGCGGTACGTATTATCCCATGACGGTCAAGAAACACCTGCGCGCCCAGGAAATTGCCGAGCAAAATCATCTCCCTTGCATCTATCTTGTCGATTCAGGCGGCGCTTTCCTGCCCTTGCAGGCGGATGTCTTTCCTGACCGCGATCACTTCGGGCGTATCTTCTATAACCAGGCGCGCATGTCGAGTCAACGCATTCCACAGATCGCCGCCGTGATGGGTTCCTGCACGGCAGGCGGCGCGTATGTACCGGCCATGAGCGATGAGACGGTGATTGTGCGCGGAAATGGCACGATTTTCCTGGCCGGGCCGCCACTGGTGAAAGCGGCGACGGGCGAAGAGGTGACAGCGGAAGAATTGGGCGGGGCCGATGTCCATAGCCGCATCTCCGGCGTGACCGATCATTATGCCCTCAACGATGAGCACGCGCTGGCAATCTGTCGCAGCATCGTCTCCAACCTCAACCGGCGCAAGTATATACCCTGGGATATTGCCGAGCCTGAGCCACCGCTTTATGATGCGAGCGATCTGTACGGTATCATCCCTCGCGATAACCGCAAGAGCTATGATGTGCGCGAGGTGATTGCGCATCTCGTCGATGGCAGCCGCTTCCACGAGTTCAAGGCCCTGTATGGCACCACGCTGGTATGCGGCTTTGCGCGCCTGATGGGCTATCCCGTCGGCATCATTGCGAACAATGGCATCCTGTTCTCTGAGAGCGCGTTAAAGGCCACCCATTTCATGGAACTATGCGGGCAGCGGCAGACCCCCCTGATCTTCTTGCAGAATATAACAGGATTTATGGTCGGGAAGCAGTATGAAAATGGCGGCATCGCCAAGGATGGTGCGAAGATGGTGATGGCGGTCGCCAATGTGCCCGTGCCGCGCTTCACGGTTATCATAGGCGGCTCATTTGGCGCGGGCAATTATGGTATGTGCGGGCGTGCTTATTCGCCGCGCCAGTTATGGATGTGGCCGAATGCGCGTATCTCGGTAATGGGTGGCGAGCAGGCGGCCAGCGTGCTGGCTACTGTGCGCAAAGAAGGACTTGAGGCGCGCGGCAAAACCATGACTGAGGAAGAGGAGGCCGAGTTCAAGCAACCTATCCTTGATAAATACGAAAAAGAGGGCAATCCTTATTACAGTACAGCGCGCCTGTGGGATGATGGGATCATCGATCCACGTGATACGCGCACCGTGCTGGCGTTGGGCATAGCCGCGTCTTTGAACGCTCCCATGCCGGATACTCCATTCGGCGTCTTCAGAATGTAAATAAAAGGAGCAAATCATGCCAACAACATACGCGCATATCAGCATAGAACATAGCCACCAGGATAAAGTCGCAACCATTACCATGCGGCGTGGAGAGGTTCATAACGCGTTCAACACCCGGCTTATTCAGGATTTACAGGCCGCATTTACCTTTTTGCGCGCCGATACAAAGCTGCATGCCGTTATTCTGACCGGCGAGGGACCATCCTTCAGCGCCGGGGCTGATCTGAATATGATGCAGGCGGCGGCATCATTCACGCAAGAACAGAATCTGAGCGATGCCCTGGGCCTGGCTGATCTCTTCGATAATATCAATACCTTTCCCTGTCCCGTCGTAGCACGCGTAAACGGCACGGCCATGGGCGGAGGGCTTGGTCTGGTGGCCGTCTCGGATATCGTCATCGCCGTTGAAAGCGCGCGGCTGGCTTTCAGCGAGGTCAAGCTGGGGATTGCTCCGGCGGTTATATCGCCGTATGTGATACGCAAGATCGGTGAATCGCATGCTCGCGTACTGTTTGTGACGGGTGAGCGCTTCAGTGCTACTCGTGCTAAGGAGATTGGGCTGGTACATGTAGTGACGACTGCTGAGGAACTTGATGCTGCTGTCGAGAAGACGGTGCGTGAGTTGCTGAGTAGTGGGCCGCAGGCGTTGCGGGCCTGTAAAGGGCTGGCATTGAGTGTTGGACAGATGGATCACGATACCGCGCGCCGTTTTACCGCCGAATTGATTGCTACGCTGCGTGTCAGTGAAGAGGGACAGGAGGGCTTACGCGCTTTCCTGGAAAAACGTAAAGCGAATTGGACTGCTTAAAGTTATCTGTTCTGGGCAAAATGGAAAAGTAAATCAATCTTTTCTTTGCTCACGCGGGGGCACCAGCTTGTGTTCAACCGCATATGCCGCTGCCTCGCTGCGTCTTGAGAGTCCCAGCTTCTCAAGGATATGGCTGACGTGGTTGCGGGCAGTTTTTTCAGAGACGTAGAGCGTATCGGCTATTTGTTTGTTCGTATAGCCACGTGCTACCAGGGCCAGCACTTCGCGCTCGCGTTCGGTCAGTTCGCTTCCAGGTGCCTGCGAGGTCATGCGCTCCATCGCCTGCTTCGCTATAGTCGTGTCGAGCAGCAATTGACCGGAGGCTACCAGGCGAATAGCTTTCAGCAGTTCGGCGCGTCTTTCGTTCTTTAAGAGGTAGCCGCTGGCGCCGGCGAGTACAGACGATAAGAGGGCGTCGTCGTCGGTATACGAGGTGAGCATAAGAATAGCTACATGGGGATGCTGGCTTTTGATCTCGCGGCACGCCTCGATACCGCTCATCTTTTCCATGCGCACATCCATTAAGATGACCTGTGGGTCCAGGATGCCAACTTTTGCCAGGGCTTCCGCGCCATTGGCGGCCTCTCCCACCACCGTAAGGTCTACTTCCGGCTCGATGACGGCCCGCATGCCCATGCGCACTACCTCGTGATCGTCGACAATCATGATGCGAATCTTTGCCATAAGAGTTCTCCTTACATTGGAATGCGTGCCCGGACGCTGGTGCCGCCGGTGGCATGTTGCACTATCGCGAGACTACCGCCGAGTTCTTCTGCTCGCTCCCGCATTCCTGGTATCCCGTGGCCGCCATAGATACGCTGTCGTTCTCCACCGGCTTCAAGATCATAACTGTGCGGAATAGCGACCGGGCTTCTACCATCGTCGCGAATCTCGACCTCTACGCAGCCCGGCAAATAACGCAGATGTACAGTAATCTGTGCCGCATTCGCGTGTTTATAGGCATTGGTAAGTGCTTCTTGAGTGATGCGGAAGACGGCAGTTCCTACCTGGGCAATCTTACGAGCGCGCCCGGCATCTCCATCTGGCCTCTCTTCATCGCCCTCGACCTCTAAATGCGCCGGCAATCCGCTGATGGCCTCGAATTCGCGCAACTGGTTAGTTAGCATCTGTGCCAGCGTCGATGTGCCGCTGATTAAGGGCTTGAGGGTGAACATATAGTGGCGGGTTTCCCAGAGCGCCTGTTTGGAAATCGTCACCAGCTTGTCCAGGTACGTAGTAATGGATGCAAGCGCCTGTGCCTCTTCACCTGAATCCTCAACAACACGTTGGACAAGAGCAGCGCATGTTTCAGCATTCAGGCTCATCATATAGATGAGTTGCGCGATTCCGTCGTGGATCTCACGCGCGATGCGCCCCCGCTCCGCGGCGGCAGCAAGTTCGGCAGCTTGCTCGGTCAGGCGTATGTTCTCCAGGGCAATCAATAGTTGGGTTCCCGCGATAGTCAGGAAATTTTCCTGTTTCTGATCAAAAGGAGTGTGTCGTAGGCTCTCGGCTCCCAGCACCATATATACCTGGCCCTCTCTTGACACCGGAAGATAGAGACGCGCCAGCCGGTAGGCGTCATTATCCTGTGCCTGCTCGCCTTCCAACGGTTCAAAAGTCGTCAATTTTCTTCCTGTACGCGCTACTTGCTCAATCAACGTCTTACTCTTATCAGGAGCTATGGCTCCGGCTACACCTGATTCGACCAGAGGGCCTGTTTCAATCTCTGCATCCTTACGATCATCTTCAGCAGTGATGAGTGCCACGATCAGGCGTTCAAAATGGCCCCCTTTACGTATCTGTTCCGCGCTTTTTTGCAGGAATTGCAGCTGATCGCCGGCACCTGCAACCAGTGTTTCACTGACGCGTAGCAGCGCATTTTGCCGGCGGACAGTATCTTGCTCGCGCCTTTTGCTTTGCGTCAGGCCATTGAGCAGCGTGGCAAGGTAGGCCGCGAGCAGCGCTACCAGCGGCGCATCGATTAGCGAGCTGGCGAAGTCCTGTGTCGTAAGCATGAGTGCATAGTGATGATGAGGTGGGGGCACGAATGCGCCAAACAAGATGATCGCCTCGTAGCCAAAGGCCGCTGCCAGCCCACCGGTATAACGGTACGTAAAAGCCGCCGCCAGCACCGTCGAAAGGCCGTAACGATAGAATGCCGATCCACTGCCGAAAGGAGGATTACCGAAAATCCCGGCGTAGTAGGTAACCAGGCCGCAGATGATTACGTCAAGCGCGTAAATGGCCGCGTTCCATTTAGGATTGTTGGTCGCGGATAGCGGTTTCAATATTTCCGCCTCATCGTCAGCGGCCATTGGTTGCTGCCGTCTGCTGCCCAGCAGGCGTATTTGCCGGGTACTCGTTCGCACTTTGCGCGATTCAGGGGCCTGGCCCTTTTTTAGTAGGGGTAAATCGGGTAGGAATATTCGGAAGACGGGAGCATAGAGGGTGACGACCGATGCCTGAACAAATGTCACGGCCAGCGGGAGCAGCGCTTCGTTCAAGGGGACATGGGTCGTTACAATTACCAGCAGGGCATAGAGCCATGTCACCCAACGCCAGATGAGGAAGAAGTAGGTGGGGGTGTTACGCAGGCGACGCAAAGACGCCTGGGTCACACCTCGTAATGTCTTCGCCGGCTGCGGCATAGTTCGTTGCTTCCTGAAAAGCTATCCGATGCATGATCGGCCTGTTCTTTAATAAGAGTACATATGAGAGTACGGCAACTTCTTATTGTTTGTTGTGATAACCATGAGTTCAAGGGTTATTACTGGCCAGTCTGCCCCAGGCTGTCAAGTATAGCATGACGGCAACGAAATCAGAAGAATTCATATCAATCTCGGCCTGATAATACAAATTGTCAAATTGTTCCTGTGTAACGACACCCATTTTGGTCAGAAATGTACTACCCAGTTGGAGAGCCATTCTTGCATTGTCGTATTGTAAGGGAAAGGCATCTGTGCCGGCAGACCAATCGATCATATGGGCCTGCTGGTGGATATCCTGGAACCCGGCATCGCGCAGGAAACGTGCCAGCATAATCATGGTTCCTACATAGCGTCCCTCAGAGAAGAATGCTCGCTTTGCCATGCGCGCGGCTTTAGCTCCCAGGGCGGTGATTTGCTCCAGTGCAGCGCTATTGGTAATGCCGAGGTCATCGACATCCGTCAGGCGCAAAATCCCACCAGGGCGCAGCACTCGCTTACATTCCTGGATCATTGCCGGCCAGTCGCCAGGAGAAAGTACGCCGACGAGAAAACGCACATTGACCATGTCGAATGATTGATCTGGGAATGTGAAAGGCTTGAGGATATTCATAATCTGGAACTTAGCATTCTTCAGTCCCTGCGATTTAGCTCTCGCCTTTGCATAGGTTATCATGGTCTGGCTGATATCGACCCCTACCACCTCTATCTCCGGGTAGGCGCGAGCCACGTCGAGTACCCAGCCGCCAGGCCCACAGGCGAGATCGAGTACCGAAGTAAAAGCATTTGGATCAACTTCTGGCGGAAACAATCCCCCCATGTGTTCTGTAATCAGAACATGCTGGTTGATCAAGCGGGCCATCTCGGTCATACTTTCCGGGTCCATGACATATGTGTCTTCTCGCTGCTGGCCCTCTGACTGCATCTCTCATCTCCTTTAATTGTGCTGTAGTAGCTGCCACGGTCACTCTTAGCAGAGGTATTATATATGATCTTCAGTTTTGCAACAAGCCACCTGATATGCCCATGTGTGATACACTTCCATCTGTACCTCTTCTAGAAAAACAATACGAGAGCGAGAAAAGAGCGTGCTTGAGCAGCAACTTACAATTCAAAAGGGAACATTCGCCAACCTGCAAGAATTGTTAGTAAACGCTCAGCCACGCCTGTTGACCTATGCGCGGAAGTATAGCCTCTCGCAAGATAGCGTGGATGATATTGTGCAGGAGACGATGCTGGAGGCGTGGCGGCACATTGAGCAGCTACACTCCCCCGAACGTTTTGATTCCTGGCTGACCGGGATTTGTCACAATGTTTGCATGCGCTGGAACCATGTCTATCATCTTCAAAACCGGCGTTTGGTGCGACCCGACTATTTTGCTGGTATAGCCGGAATACTCATTCTTGTCTACTCGCGTCTCACGGCGTTCACACCGGCATTGATTGTATTTTTCTTTGTGGGCGTAACCGCGACCGCGGGTGATGCTATACTCGGCCCCTTGCTGTTGCATATCACGCCTCATGAGCTGGTTGGGCGCGTGATCTCGGTGTTTGCTCCCAGCACAAGTCTGGCTTCGATGATCTCAATCGGACTGGCCGGCTATCTCACCAGCACTATTCTGCACAATTTCCATGCCACATTGCTCGGATTCACTTTCGGCCCCATCGATACCATCTTTACGGCAACCGGATTGCTGGTAATGCTGGGCGCTTTGTATGCCATGCTAAATTTGCGCAATATTTATAAAACAAATGAAAATCCGCATTCCATTCAAGAAAAGCCAGCTCTGGAGAGCCTTGAGTAAGCAGCGCAGGCGCATCTATGCGTTAGCCTCGCCAGTTTCATCCAAAAAGTCGAGCATAACGTATCTTTGAACACTAGCATATTGCATTGTCTATGTGATATGTTATTGGTAAGCATTGATAGGTTCCTTCTTTTGGGATCAGCGAGAGAATGATTCATTACTGGTGGAGGAAAACATGGCTCGGCTGCAAGCTCTGGAGGGACAGGCAATGTGGGGTATTGTTCTTCTTATAGAAGGGACGGTTTAGCCGTGAAAAAAGCCGAACGGAAACATTCATCCTTGCTGGCTAATCTGGGCGATCTTAACCGACCTGTGCGCGTTCGACCTGTACATGTCGAGGGGCGTGACTGGTGGGCTGTTGACCCCGAAGATACCTGGCCGGGTATGGTAATGGACCTGCGCCGACTGGGCTTTGAATCAATGGCATGGGGCGAGGAGGTGCTGGTGCGCGAAGGCCTGCCAGCTTACGAACCGCAGATGGAGGGTCCGGCCGATCAGAGTGGGCTGAAGCCTTTTCCTGTCATCCACCCGACTATCCAGATTCGGAGAGACCCGTACTCAAGTAATTATCCTGATCTGAGTTATCTGGATGAATACAATGACGAAGATGAGGAGATTGAAGAGGACGAGATAGAGCCAGATGAAGACTTTCAGTACGAATAGTTGCGAAAGTCTTTGAAATAGACAATTCATACCGCAACCCATAACAAGGGTGTTGCTGCTTTGAACAGGTTCATGTGCAAGATAAACTGTTCATAGTAGTGGCACCTTTTGTGCATATTGGATATGATCGCGATATGCTGTTTGTAACAGAGGAGATACTTCGCCATGCCCCACCTCAAGCTTGACTCCGTTCTCGTTGATGAGGCACGCGCGCTTGCCCAACACATTGTCGCTCCCGTCATTGACTATATCTATGCTCACACCACCGTCGCTATTGAACGTGCCACCTTACGCTTGATCGGCGTGGATGGCGTCGATGAAACAGGTGTGCCATTGCCAAATTGTGTTGTAGACAGCGCAAGGTCATTGCTGCCCGGTGGCATCTTACGTCCATTTGTCGCGGCGATGCTTCAGAATAACCTGGATGTGCAGGCAGCCGCGGAGGCTATTGGGCGTGGCGATTTGCGAATGCGGCAGGGTGCAGGAAACCAATTTATCGCCTCTGGGCAGGAACTGGCTCCGAATACCTCAAAGGATGAAGTTCTATCAACGGAGAAGATCGACGAGGAGATTCATCGATTGGTAGATCAGAGCATCAAACGCATTCGTGCGCGTCGTGCTGAACGAGCTGCGCTGACTGAAGAACTCGGCAATCCGCCAATGCCCTGGCTCTACGTCATCGTCGCCACCGGTAATATCTATGAAGACATCGTGCAGGCGCAGGCGGCGGCGCGGCAGGGAGCCGATGTAATTGCCGTCATCCGTTCTACCGCTCAGAGCCTGCTCGACTACGTGCCATACGGTCCAACCACCGAGGGCTTTGGCGGCACTTACGCAACGCAGGCCAACTTCCAGCTCATGCGCGCTGCCCTCGATGAAACGAGCCGCGAAGTTGGCCGCTACATACGCCTCACCAACTATTGTTCGGGCCTCTGCATGCCGGAAATTGCCGCCATGGGTGCCTTAGAGCGGCTGGACATGATGCTCAACGATGCTCTCTATGGCATCATCTTCCGCGACATCAACATGAAACGCACGCTCATCGATCAGCTTTTCTCGCGCCGCATCAACGCCGCCGCCGGTATCATTATCAATACCGGCGAGGATAACTACCTGACTACCGCCGATGCACTCGAGTCCGAACACACCGTCATTGCCTCGCAGTTTATCAACGAATGTTTCGCCCAGGTAGCCGGTCTGCCGCCGGAGCAAATCGGTCTCGGCCACGCCTTCGAAATCAATCCCGATACTCCCAATCACCTGCTGCACGAGATTGCCTCGGCGCAGCTCGTGCGCGATCTTTTTCCTGGCTACCCGGTCAAGTACATGCCTCCCACAAAGCACATGACCGGCGATATCTTTCGCGGCCACATGCTCGATAGTTTCTTCAACCTCGTCGGAGTCCTGACGGGTCAGGGCATCCAACTGCTCGGCATGCCCACCGAGGCCATCCATACCCCACTCTTGCAAGACCGCTTCCTGTCTATTCGTAGCGCGCTCTACGTATTTCGTGCCGCACGCGATCTTGGCGAGCAATTTGACTGGCGCGAGGATAGCCTGATCTCAAAAAGGGCAAATCAGATACTACGCGATGCAGTCGACCTGCTGCAACAGATGGATAATCCTGGTCTGTTCAAAGGGCTGGAGGCTGGACTTTTCGCCGATATCAAACGCTCGCCAGAGGGTGGACGGGGGCTGGAGGGGGTGATTGGGCGAGATGAGGGGTATTTTAATCCGTTTTATGAGCGGCTGCTGGGATAATGTAGAAGTATATTTTAACGATTCCTGGCCTTTACCTATCTGGATTTCTGCGAGCAAGCCGTCTCTGCCTCACTATCTCAATAGCAACAATGAGGCATGCAGCGCAAAACCCGAGAACAATCGTGAGAACTATTGCAAGTGTCTGTAAAGAAGCATTTTGGCTCGCTAGCACCAGGAGAAATGTTCCCAGCATTGCGGCAAGCATCAAGATCAACATCTGAACCCGGAAGGTACGTGACCTATTGAAAAAGTGCGAGGCCAGGAAAATACCGAAGTAAATCGCAGCATACAACAACAATATCAAGAGGATATCAGCAGCAATCATTTACCCATTCCTTTTGTTCCCATTCAAATCGACGGCTGGGCCCGCGGCCAACTTCGGATTGTCGTAGCGCGTGCCGAATTTGACCAGGCCGGTGCTGCTCTCCAAGTAGCCTTTCTCCTACTGGCGTGGATTAGGGATGCCAGACGCCTTATAGGAACATAGGCACCGACCTTGTTGCGGGCCTGTTCTAAGATGATAGGTAGGGTGAGTAAGCAAACCGATTACTTGATGCATTTGCCGCAGGTAGTGCTATCAAACGAGCATCGAACGTATATGACGGTCTACATCAAAGATCTTACTCGGCTCTCCTTGCCAGGTAGAGCAGAAGAAAACATATCGCGATATAAAGAATACCTATCACCAGAAAAACGAACAACAGTGGGCGTTGTTGACCAGCTATCAAACCAAAGACTGCTACGGCAATACCGATGAGAATCATCAGGTAAAATGTCGGTCGATTCCAGGCTGCTTTCCATCTCATAATGTGTAAGCCTTCTTCCAAAAGCAAATGAGCCTGCAGATGGGCGTCACTATCGACAAAAGGAGAAAATTGGACAGTAGAAGAGATAGGATTTATCCCAGCTACTGTCCTGCAAGAGTTACTGGTGGTTAACCTCCAATAGCTTGAACAACGTCATAAGTAATCTCTCCTCCTATGCAAGCAATAAGTGCTGTAACTAAAACGAAGACCCCAGCTGGTAGTGATGCCGGAATAGTCACGATTCCAAAGGCCAGGCTTAGGATAGTTACGACTGCGGCTCCAACAGCCGCTCCAAGGCATGATCCCAATAACCCAGCAGCAGAGTATTTCCCGCTCGGATCGACCACACTGACCGGGTCATCCTTGACATATAAGTACCGATTGAGTGAGTCCGGATTGCCCAAGCTGCCCGCCACCGGGTCCTACTGCGTCCAGCGGCCAACTTCGGATTGTCGTAGCGCGTGCCGAACTTGACCAGGCCGGTGCTGCTCTCAAAGTACCCTCCTGCATACTGGAACGGATTGGGTTCAGTGGTCATTTCGTTGAGAATCACGCTACAGAGTGGTAAACATAGACCTGCTTACCACTATTATAGGTTCGGCTCTCTGAGTATCATAGTGAGAGTTGACCTTCGCATGAGAGAAAGTTGTAAAAAGTCTCCTAC